>Ga0209208_10004692_pt1 | contig 19275 bp, 13 predicted proteins | sample S1TSphfallax_3_FD_187694 | JGI IMG/M metagenome (GOLD analysis project Ga0209208, IMG submission 187694) | Host-associated microbial communities from peat moss isolated from Minnesota, USA - S1T2_Fd - Sphagnum fallax MG (SPAdes) (version 2) | ecosystem: Host-associated > Plants > Peat moss >... | reverse complement strand
GTCAAATTGCCAGTTTGACTCCTGGCCCTTCTTTTGCCCATAACTTGGGCTGTAGATGTCCAAATGACCAATGCGAGGCCATTTTCGATATTTACGCTTCAAGACCTTTCCAATGACACCAAGAACACCTCAACGCGAGGTGTTTTGGGCCTTGTTGTCGATCTCTAAACATTCGGGAGTCCCGGAGGACTCCAAGTCCCCAACTTTGGAAGTGTTGGGCTTCACCCCCACACTTGGCCAAAGTGAGGTTGTGACAATGCCCATCTACTGTTGCAACCCTAGTTTGGGCTCGCGACCAAGGCAAAGGGGTTGCAAAGGTGCGGGCCAAGAAGAAGCCTGGGAGTCACATCACATACTCCCGGGAGTGTAGGAAAGTGTGAGGGAGTGAACCCTCACACTCCCAAGGCAACTCCCACTTTGGGAGATGGAGTCCTAGTGGACTCCCAAAAACTTTAGAGAGCGATTTGAGGGGACAAAACTCAATGGCTTGTGGCGTTCTTTGTATCATTGAAAAGACTTTGGAATGTAAATGTCTAAAATGGGCTCGCATTGTTCATTTGGAATCTGAAACACAAGTTATGGCCAAAAGAAGGGTTGGGAGTCAAACTGCCAGTTTGATTCCCGACCAAAAAAAGTTAGGAATCAACCCGATTTACTAGTTAGTAGATAACTTGCAACATACCGTTGGAAAGCTCTCGACGAAAGCTACAACTTTGCTTTAGACTGCACCTTGATTTAAGGTCTGCTCACAAAGTTATGGGGCTCCAAAGTCGCAAGAGTCCCCGCTAATGCGATTTCGGGACTCCCACGCGGTAGTCCCGGGAAAGAAAAGTCATTTGGAGGTGGGCCCCGTGGAGAGGTCCAAAGTATACTATAAGGGGGAAGGTGGTGGCTTCCCCCAAGTCCGGGCCGTGATGAATCTTGTGTGTTTGTGTTGCCCGTGGCTCGTCCTAACACCAAAGGTGCTCCAACTATGCACTAACCACTTTGTGTGGGTTGTGTGCAGGCCAGTGTGAATGAGTAAAGCTTGTCAACTCTTCCTAGTCCCATCCCGGAGCTCCAACACGCCCCTCTACCCCTCAAAGTGTTGTGAGCTAGGGAGTGTACCCCGACTCCTCCCTCTTCCATTGTCTTTCACTTGGACTCACATTTGAGTCCTTCCAGGAGTTGGGAGTGCGTCATCTACATTACCTTTTGCACATTATCGTCAAGATGCTGATTTGGGTTGAATTGTCTTGCTCTAAATGCTACATTTTGAAATGGGATTAGAGGTTATCATTGCGCCCAAATGTCCTTATGTAGGAATCAATGGGGTAAAAAAATTTGCCATCAATCTATCAATTAATAATAACTCGATTAATGATAGTACGGATTTGACAAGCTAATTGATGCATCAATTAGTGATGTCCATCATGTTGGTGAGAAGTGGTAAGAAAATGTTACATTTAAGGCATTTGAAATTAGCCATGAATACTTGTTGACAATATATAGATGTTTTTAAAGATAAAAAAATTGTAGTTGATAATAAAAAAATCATTATATCAATAATTCAAACTTTGTCAAACTAACTTTAAACTTGCATACATGTGAAATTCAATTTTTCATGTTAATCTATTCAATGATTTTGCCCAACACAACATTTACAAAAGATGATAGTGTTCAAATTCATGCATACATCAAAGATGTTTAATACTTGTACTTACTTGGTCACATTGCTAGAATAAGTTTGCACATATATGGAGTTGAATTTGTGATGTGATCCAACTAACGTGTTCCCTCTACCTCATAGCTTTTGTAAAATATGGCAATGTGGGGGTTGAAAGATGAAAACAATATAGATTTTATATGCACAACAAACTCCAAAATGCACACACTTCAAATGTTTGGAGCTATGAAAACCAATATATCTTAAACTAATATTTTCATATTATGTTAATTTGGTATTACGTTGACAAACATTCATTTTGCCAACACTAATAACATCTTTGAAACATAAAAAATACTACAAAGATATTAGGTACAATCATACAAATTCAATTGCAAGCTCATAATTCTATCTATGAAAAGAAGTTTAATTTTACAACATGCTACATGAATCACATAAGACCTTTATATTCCTAGTTTTCATTGCACTTCAAAGCCACAATGATAATGACAATACATTGAATTTTGAGAGGGAAACAAATGTAGATGATGGTATAGGTTGATATTTTTGATACCTGCACTTACTCATTCATGTTGCAAGACAAATTCATGTTGCACGCACAAGAAAACTGGAAAAAATAAATCTCTAACCCCCCGTGCTTATCATGTGTCCTATTTTAATTTCATTATGTTTGAGGAAATTGAAAAATCACATGGTTAAATGTACTTTTGGCCTTCCTTGCACGTTGTGTAACCTTTTATTGTTAGTTATGCATATATGCCATTTATATGGATAAATGGAATCCAATTTTGTAAAAAGGTAAATTACTTTACATTGGATTTGATATGATGAGGTATTCATTGCAATATGGGTGCAAATTCTTTGGATACAATTGGGAAAATGTTGAACATAGTTTGGGGTATTTAATGTGGCATGGACAAAAATCTTGTGTACCATATATGTATTGTATTTTATAACTTTTACATATTGCATAGATTGACCCATATAGCATTTCCCCATGGTGTTATCACATGTCATTTTTTAATATCATGGCATATTACACATTGTAATTAAAATGATGTATTTTTTATGGCAAAAAGTCGCCAAATTTTGACTTGAATTTGGGTCTTGCTACCACTCCACTAAATTTTAAAAGAAATTTTTTAAGCAAGCTCACTCAATAGCTCCCTAAGTGGCCTCCTTTTCCTTCTTTTTCACTATATTCAATTATAGAATAACTTCTCATAACATGCTTTGAATTATTTTGTGTTTTTGTAGTTTAAATAGTTGTGTTGGCATTATATTTGGCTTTTGACTACCCATTATAATGTTACCATTGAAACAATCTTGTAGAATCTTTTATAAAAAAACCTTTAACTAAAAGGTTTACAAGGGCCATTGGACAAGGTTAGAGAATCAAATGGAAATTTTGGGGGGTGGGGGTGGGGGGGAATTGGTGGCCCAACGAACATTATTTATAAAGGAGGGGTAAAATGTTTTAATAAGAAAATCCATCAAGTATGCAATTGCATAACATTTACGGACATGTATGATTCGAGGCCAAATTATCTTTTGTATATTTGGTGGAAAATAGATATGATTATTATTCTCATTGTTCAATAAAAATTCATTCATCCTCCGTCCCAACAAATCTTTGTTGTAATTAATTCATATAAATTATAAGGATATGTGATATATTAAACTTTATGCAAGTGTGAAACTTGTGTAAAATTTACCAAATATGTCCCAAAATATTTGCTAGTTACAATTGACCACAACTCAACATGATAACATATTTCAAAGCATGTGTCGCAACCCCACTTTGAGGCAAGTGTGAGGATGAGACTCACACTCCCAAAAAGTGGGAACTTGGGAGTCCTCCGAGACTCCCGCAACTTCAGAGTTCAACAGCAGAGGGAAAAACACCTCGCCTTGAGGTGTTCCTTATACCATTAGAAAGGTCTTGAAGTTTAGATGTCCAAAATGTCCTCGCATGAGCCATTTGGACGTCTACAATTCAAGTTATGGGCAAAAGAAGGGCCATGAGTCAAACTGGCAATTTGACCCCCGACCATTAGAAGTCGGGAATCGACCCAATTCTGACGTCTTCAGGAAAAGTGCGACATGGCGTTAGAAAGCTCTCAAAGAGAGCTACAAGATTTCTTCAAACCTCATCCCAATTGGAGGTCTGAGCAAGAAGTTATGGATGCCCAAAGCCCCAGGAGTCCAACCTGGGACAGTTTCGGGACTCCTCCTTGGAAGTCCTAGGAAAAAATGCCATTCGGATGTAACCTCCGCAAAGTAATGCAAAGAATACTATATGGGGGAAGGTGGTGGCTTCCCCCGAGTCCGGGCTGTGGTGAGTCAAGTGAGTCCAAGGTCGCATGTGGCTAGTCCCAACACCAAAAGGGTGGAGAATGAGTTATAACCAACTTGTGGTTGGTTTTGGATGCAGGACCGAGTAACTAAGTAGTTTGTCACTCTTCTTAGTCTAATCCTATAACTTCTAGCACGCCCCTCTTACCCCCCTTTAGTGCTGGAAGTTGGGAGCGACCCCCAAGTTCCAACTCCTTCCGCATCTCTACATAGTTAAACCCTCGAGTGGGTCTATTAAGGAACTTGGGAGCGCGTCAGCATGCATGCCATACATCCTTGCTGTGATGTTCCTTTTGGCAAAACAAGCCTAGCTATTGTTTGGTTGTAATGTAATAAAAAAGTAATCTTGATTTATTTTGTGATAAGGCTTAAGTTATTTCATACAAATTTATATTAAATATTTATTTAATGGTAGAAAATTTCAATTTGACAAGTATATTTTATCCATTTTCTCCAAACTATTTTTTATTTCCCTTTATTTTTACAATGGATGACTTCCAAAAAAACATTTGTCTGCATGAACCATGGTTACTTGGAAATGAACAACAATTATGCCGATGGCTAGTTTATTATGCATAAACAATATTTGAAAGTCATTGAAATATTTGTCCAAATATCCTCAAGTTTGGGTCCCATCATTTAAAGCATGATTGGATTGTGGCAAACTATTTATCATTGTTTCAAGAACAAATAATGTTATCGTGATTTTTATCAAGTAGTTATAAGTAATCTTCTAAAAGTTCAAACTTTATGTTATATGACATGGGTATGTGGCCTCCAACCTTTTGCCCAAAAGAATTGTTCAAAGCCTTAGATAAGGTACGAAAAAAATTCTTACAATTCAATTCCAGTTTGTTAAGATATGTATATTCAAAATATGTGTTTTTGGGCAAGAAATGTGTGACACATGAGACCCATGTTGCAATGAGAACAACATTAAAGTTTGTGGACAAAATCTATATGTTACTAAACCTACAATTCATGTTCAACAATATTTAAGTCCTAAGAAGGACAACTTAAAAAATATAAAAATACTATAACAATATTTTGAAAGTTTAAAAAAATCAAATTGAATACAAAATATTTAAAAACTTTGAAACTTACCAGTAGAGTCAACCTATTTATTTGTTGACACAATTACACCAAAAAACAAAGCAAATAATACAAAACCTAAAATATAGTGATTTTAGAGGTTTGTAGTCACCATGATTGAGGAAAAAGAATGTTAAAAATCCCCAATTTTCTTTTATCTAGTCTAGATTTTGTAGCCAAAAATATAAAAGAATGATTTTTTTAAAATTATGATTTACATTCAAACTTGAATATGTTTTCCTAGCAATGGTTGCCATTTTTTTAATGGATGATTGCCATTGTGGTTATGAACCAATTTTTTTAAAAAAATACCATGAGTGGATTCAATTTACTTAGATATTTTTGTTGGAAAATTTGAAAATTTTGGATTGGGGTGACCAAATTTTTTTCCCCCAAGAATTAATTATTTCCTATGTAATTTGCCAACCATGGGTGTTAGGTACAATATGCAAGTGGGGAACACACAAAAGCAACACAAGGAACATGTGCAAAATCATATGGGAAAAAAAAATGATCAACCTCTTTTAACTTTGGGAAGGTCTAATTCATGGTTTCAAAGATTTTTGTTTATCACAAAAAAACCATTCATAATTGTCCCAAAAAACTCATAACTCAAAAGGATTTTTTTTGTTGATAAAATATGTTATATATTGAACAATATAGAATGCCAAAAACACCTTTTCAGGGTGTGTTCATATGTCATGGGAATTGAAACTTATGGTTTTGCCATAGAAAATGTTCGACTAGATAGGCTTGTGGTTTTCGAACAAGAAGCTATACAAAGATTACGAGGAGAAATGCATTATGGTGCAAATTTTATTCAATGTTGTATTTGTGTTTTTGTGCAATCTATTGCAACTTGTGCTATTTGAAATCCTTCTTGTTTTATCTAAATAGTAAGTATTTCCTCCAAATTGTGCATGTAGTCCCAAAAATAAGAAATTTGGCATTGGGGTTTATGAAAACAAATCACAACATTTTATGAACTAGATGCCAATCTTTGCATCCTAATTTTTTTACGATCACTCATGATGTTTGCATATGTTGTTTAATGTTACAATCAATGTTCATTTACATTGAAGGGAAGTTCAAAGGGATAAAGGGACAAAATTGCATGAAAGGAAAAGGGATGGGTGTGTATGTACATTAAGAGAAATAGTGGTTCGAAGTTTTTGGTATGATGAGTGATGCCTCTATTTTGTGGATTGGAGAAACCTTTGTCTCCAAAATTTTGTTACCTTAAGGATTGGATTCTATAAGTGACAATTTGAGATTGGGATACTAATGTTGTTCATGGTACAACTAGCAATACACGTATGATGAACTAAAAGATAGACTTGTTTTATCTCATCACATTCCTTGTCTTTGTATTACCTTATTACCATTGCTACCTTATGCTCCACAATAATGGGATGCTTCTTAAACTTTCCCACAACTCCATTGATTGTCATTCCATCATTTTCCCCATTCAATTCTTGCATTCTTTTGCATGTCAATGTCTCCATTTGCATGATGGTGAGCTTAAGCCAATTCACAACCCTAGAACCATTGAAAAATTCATGAATTCATGTTGTGAAATTAGTACTTGTAAGGAGCTTTCTTGATGTTGATGCATAAGTTTGGCCATTTGTGTTTTTGTGACTTTGGGGGGTGGTAGTGGTGTGGGAAAAAAACATGTCCTAGGAAACTAATGTTACATGGTTTGTTTATTGGTTGGATACACCTACCATGTTTTTTGTAGTCATATATTCTCCACATACATGCACTTGCAAAGTTTGGGCATGGTGATACATCTAACTTATGTCCCCATTTCCCATTGGTGTGGTTTGTAAGGATTCGACAAAAAAGGGATATGTTGAGTGATGTAGTGTTTTTTTTAGCTTTTTTGTATGCTTTTTGGCACATGGGAATTCACCTTCCAATGTTGGCCTTTGATAAAGGTCTTTTCACTTCAGTTTCAATCTTTAGTTTTTTTTTTTTTTTGTATGGGATCTTCATTCACTTGTGCAATGCAAGAGATGAGCAGTTCCATAATCATATGCATAGATCATAACTAAAGTTGGTCACATGTATTAGGGCAAATGAACTAGTCTTGTGATGCGGCCATACATGTATTTAACATAACCATTTGCTAACCAACATTTCTCTCCAATATTCAAGTTTTTTCATAATGGCCCAACTTATTAATGAAGTTAGAGTCATTAGGGTTTCCTTGATGGCAATTTTGGCTAGCTTTGGAACTATCAATCTTCCCAAGGAATATCTTACATTTTTTATCATATGAAGATGTTGGTTCTTGATTACATTAAAATCACAACATATTTGTTTTTATTTGCGTCCTAGTGGCTAGCAATTTATACTTCAATCATGCTCCAGAGAATTGTTTTTAAATTGCTTTGATTTTCTAAATAGAATATTCCAATAATACCTCTAAAATGTTGATAAGGCAACAATGTTACACCTTTGGCATTATTGCAATGTCCAGGGCGTACAAAGGAGTTCCATATGAGGTGTAAGCTTACATATATTGATTGGCATGTTGAACATAGAGATTGATGAATTTGACATTTTTGCACTTAAGAGGAGTTTAATGTATGCATAAGAAATGGGGGTAGCAAAGAAAAAGAAAATATATATGGCACATATTTATTTGCAAGGTTTGACTGGAGGGTATCAAGAGGTGAGCTCTCTAGTTTTCACTAGATTGTACTAATGCATTTCACATTTTGTTTTTGATTTGCACTTGTGAGGAATGTCAAACTATTTGATACCATGGAAGACCTCAATATTCCAAAAGCACAAGTGTTGTAATGTAATCAAAATTCAAGTGAAACTTGTCTTCACAAGGCCATTATAGCTTAAATGAGAATACTATTGATTATGAGCTTTGTTTCTTGTGTGATAGTCAATGTAATGAATGATCTTCTCATTCATTCCAAAAATGCAACAAAAAATCAATACACAAATTTTTGTATATTTGTTTACCCGTTTTGATTCATTTGGATATATTTATCAACATCCACCATCGGGAGCAGTTGACAACGGTGGGGAATAATGTGACATCTAGTTACTATTAATGTTGATTAAGGTGATGGTCTAATTTTTTGTGAATGTTGTTCACAAGGCTGTGACCACTTTCATACTTGTCATGTTTGTTTTGGTTTGTTTGGGACTGTTAGAATAATCCTATCTTCAAAGTGTCACCTTGGATTTTTTATCTATAAGATCATAGATATGTAAATGCAAATGCTACTTGTAAACACATAATTGTTGGTTTTGGTGGGGGCACGACTAGGAGCCTAAAGTCATTTACGACTTGGTGGATGGGAACAATGGTACAAACTGCACAAGAAGATGAACAGAAACAAGGTGCTTGTTTTTCCTAACAAGTGTAAAACATTGTTAGGAAAATCATTTAATCTGCCTAACTTCAGTTAATAGTGATGTTCCTAGCTCCCATAGGTAGTAGTGAGATGATTTTATAGGCAAAGGTTTTTCCTTTGATTTCTTCATCCTCCATATCTTCTATTTAGACATGCTTAAAATGTCGTGGTAATCTCTTCACACAAAGAACAATACCCTCATTTTAAAGTAGAAGTCCTTGATCGTCTCAATAGCTTTAAGGTACTTTCATACACTTTTGTGATTTTCCATATTGTTGGATACCAAGGATTATTTTATGTTCGAGTGATTCAATGTTTCTAATTGACATACTTTTCTTAATACATGATTTTTGTAGAGATACGAGTGATGGAAGATGAGGTGAAGGCTTTGGAATAAATAATAAAGCCGCTTTTCTTGGAGGTTGTTGAGTTGCGTCAAGCTAAGGTGAGCTTCACTTTGGGCTATATGCTTATTTTTGGTTTGTAGGGATGAGGCTTTTAGGTTTATCCTCTCAAGTTCTTGTCTCAAAGTTGTTTTTTTTTTAAATTCCTTTTTCATTTTTAAAGGGGCTTTTCAGAATTGGCCTATTTCCATTTCTAAGGAGTTAGGTTTTGAAAAGATGATGGAAATTCAAAACTATTTAGTTGTGCCAAGATTATTGTTAGGCTTCCTATCATGACTTCTTCAAAAGGTTGCATACACCACCCAATTACCAAGTTATATGTTGAATACATTTCCCTAATACCTAACCCAACAAAAACTTAATAAAGTCTAATCTTCTTTAAAACTCAAATTTTCACCTTTATGCCACTTGATTACAACTTATTAAAGTTAATTTCATTTTGATGAAAATCAACAATAAGTATAGCTAATACTGAGAAAGGATTGAAAAACGGTCCTTTTATAGGAGGTTTGGGTTTTTAATTAATTCAATTTTTCTACTCATATTATTAATTGCAATAATCTACTTCCTCATGAAGATGTACTATTCAAGATTTAAAAAATGAACAAAGTTGAGCCAACAAGTTGTTAAAAGATAGAAAGGACTCACAATCGCGGTACAAGATTTGTGCAACCTTTTAAAAGTAATAGCTAAAGTAAAGCATAATGTTATCATGATTAATAACACTTTTTCGAATGCTCTCCAGTACAAAAATGGTGGAGATGGTTGTGGCCATAGTCAACGTTTTCCCTATTACAAGTTTGAAAGTTTACTTTATTTTCGGTAATGCAGCTATATGCTAGCTAGGGAAAAAGGTTTTCAATGCTATTGCATAAAACATCAACGACGTTATGAACAAGTTACATGTAGAAAGTTAGAAGTTATTAATAAGGTTGTGACTGCATAAGTTGAACAGATTGCCAACAAAAGTAGGATTACTCCTTTACAAGTTACTAAGACCTCCCTGGTTATTATTGAAGTTTGCCTTAGACTAAATGTTCAAGCTGGGCAATTAAAAAAGAAAATAGGCAGTATTAATAACTTAGGACAACACATTGATAACTTTCATGCAGGTGTCAGCATGGTGACAGTACTTGTTATAAGGTTAGTGGGTAAAAGACTCTTCGATAGTTATTTGATGATTTGGGTAGAAATGTAGAGGCATATTTTATAATACAAAAAGCTAAAATAATGGACTTGTCGCTTGCTACAATTTTGAATTTCCCTATAATAGCATCCCCAAGTCTTCGGTCGAATGTTGTTTCAGAAATTATTAATGCGATAAACTTACTTGTTGACCCGCAAGCTTCATAAAGTAATATAGTAGTGTTAAATCTTAGCTTATTTGTTCTACGCTATTTCATGCATTAGGGTATGAATTTTATCGTACCTGGAAATGACTTTCCTTTTTCATTGTTTTTTTTTATTTTAATTTAAATAAGGCTATGAGTTGGATCAAGATTAGGTGCACTCATGGAAATCAATTACTTAGTTTGCATATGTTGCAAAATATAGATATATATATATTCACCAATATCATTTATCAAGATATAATGTTCTTTTCAAGATGTCAATGATATTTATAAAGCTCTCGTCAAAATACCAGTACCCATAAAATACTAATATTTGTAAAGGTATCAGCATCTTCCTTTAAGGGTAACTACTTCTATTATAGATTGCGATGCTTGATAAATTATAATGAAAATCCCAACAATAGTTCCAACAAAAAGAAGGGTAATAACGATCTTCTGTCCCATACCTATATAAATACTAAAAAATTTACATTATCACTCGCTTCTTTTATAATAAGTTGATTAAGTCTATTAATATTTTTATTATATTAAGCATGATATCTTGGATCTTTTGCTGGAAATGCCATTTTCAAGATTATTGAAAGCGCCTCTTTTAGTATCAAGTATTTTAAAGGCATTTCAATCTATATCTACCACCATGAGATCCATGGCCTAATGGCACCTTTAGTTTAGCTATTTTGGGTAGTCATTTTTTCCTATTTACTAACAAAATAAGCTTCTCGTGATTAAGAATCTTGGATTGATAATTATTATAAATATCAACAAAACTCTTAAAATATAAAGTTCGTAGGAAGTGCAAATATGGAAGTCTATTAGTAGTTTTACCTATAAATAAAAAATCATAATTAGTGTGGTTAATAATATACTAGGGAAGTAAAGATTTAATGATAGTAATAATATTAAAAAAAGATGCAAAAAGATTCAGAAATAGTAATAAAAAACATAAACAGATATAAACCTAATCCTCCAATTTACAAGAAATAGATGTATCTCTGAAAATAAATAAGTTATCACGTCTTACTTAGTGATGTAATATTAAAAATGAAACATATATTTATTAATATAATGGTGTAGTAGAGCGTGTTACTTGCCATATTAGGAAATTGAACATATAAATAACACGACCACGACCCATTTTCAAAAAAGAGGCATAATTATTTTTTCACAAATTAAGTATAATGTTCCAATTAATTGATAGATTATATATATTTCATAACATAATTAGTTTTTTAATGTTTTGTTGAACCAATATCTCTTTACCATGACCTTTCAAGTGTGAGGCAGCGGCAAGGCTCTGCCCCTTTAATGGACCATGTCCTTAAAGGGCGGAGCAGGTAAGTGCTTAAGTGGCACCATCTGCTAAGACATTTAAATGCTTTCTTTGATAGCTGGAAGTTCTGAAAATCTATGAAAACCTAGAAGGCTTTTGATCATCCATTCAAGTGTCATTGAATCTTGTTCAATAGCCCAAGGTCTTGGAGCACACTTGTTTTCACTAGTGAAAGTAAAAAAAACCACTATAAAGAAACAAAAATATCCTATTATAAAAACATACGAACCTAAACTACTAAAGGCATTCCATCTAATGTAAGCATTTAGATAATTTGGAATGCGGCATGGCATACCTACCAAACCTAAAAAATGCATAGGAAAGAAAGTTAAATTAACCGCCTTCAAAGTCCTCTTTAGATTTGACCTTAACGCAACATCCTCGTGACGAAGAACTCGAACCTCGAGAGGTGCGCGCTCGGCTTGAAGTTGAACCCCCTCGAGCCTGGTACTATCGTATTTCACCAAACTACCGCACCCTGGTGATCTTGTTACAAGTTAACCTTGTTTCCGGTGACGAACTTGAAACTGTCTGTGAAGGTTGTTATGAAACCAAAGACACTTCTATTTTCGCTTGGTCTTTAGTTCTCGGCATTGGACACTATCGTTGGTTGTGCGGCCCGATTCGTCGACTACCTCCTAATAGCAAGGCAGACTACCTAGTTTGTACCATTCGACGCATTCTAGACTTCCTGCAGTTATGAACTATGGCATAGGCGAGGACTTAATATGTACCTGCAGCTCCTTATCGAGCTTACTCATGATCTAAATAAATGTTTCAGTCTTTACGAAACTCATGTTATCATTGGCACGCTATCACGTTATCTATTTAATCATTAAGCTAATTTGAATCAATCCTACATTCCTACGGCTTGAAGATTGCTCTATCTCTAATGAACCTTTTGCTAACCCCCTACCCCTACTTCATAAATTCCCAACATCCTTGCTATTTGCTAAATACTAATACTAGACCAATGTTTTGTTGTACACTAAGAACTCTGGTGTTTGTTCTCCTTCCCCCAACCTTTTAGAGATTCTTCATCCCTACTTATGCCAGTAAGGTTCTAAAACTAAGGTTTACCAACCTTTTGTTGAAGAAAAGAACTAAACCAACTAATATTGTATTTTAGAAAACAAAACAAGCCCCCACACCCTGTGTGTATTCATCAACCCCTATTCTAACACAAAGTTGTTAAACCCCCCTAATAACCTCACCACATTCGCATACTCCTAACATAATTTTTAAAAATTGAGACTACCATCCATAGCCATGTCGGTATGGCTCACAACGGGCGACCTTGGACTCACTTGACTCACCATGGCCCGGACTCGGGGGAAGCCACCACCTTCCCCCATATAGTATTCTCTGCGTTACTCCACAGAGGCTACATCCGAATGGCACTTTTTCCCGGGACTCCCAAGGAGGAGTCCCGAAACTGTCCCAGGTTGGACTCCCGAGGCTTTGGGCATCCATAACTTCTTGCTCAAACCTCCAATTGGGATGAGGTCTAAAGCAATCTTGTAGCTCTCTTTGAGAGCTTTCCAACGCTATCTCTCACTTCTCCTACAGACGTCGGAATCGGGTCGATTCCCGATTTCTAGTGGTCAGGGGTCAAACTGCTAATTTGACTCCTAGCCCTTCTTTTGCCCATAACTTGGGCTGCAAAGGTCCAAATGGCTCATGCGAGGTCATTTTGGACATCTAAACTTCAAGACCTTTCCAAGAGTATAAAGAACATTTCAAGGCCATGTGTTTTGCCCTCTGCTATCGAGCTCTGAAGTTGCGGGAGTCCCGGAGGACTCCCAATTCCCACGTTTTGGGAGTGTGAGTCTCATCCTCACACTTGCCTCAAAGTGGGGTTGCGACATTTGATGTAGATGCCTAAAAATTGAACCTTAGTTGAGGTTATATATACCATGTCGTCTTGCCTTATTTTCGGTTGTAGGTTATATTCTAAAAAAAGATGACACGTTTCATTTTTTATTTTATTTTTTGAGTTCAATGATTCCTAGTAGAGAGTTATTTGCATAGTAGACATACTTAATCTTGATGAAGTCAGGGTCCATGTAATAAATAATGCCTGCAAGTTTGGCCTCTCATTTTTTACTCTTGTGGAGGTTGGTTGGCGATTTTTTGGAGATCGTAATCTAAATGACATTTTTCAAGTTTGGTTATCTTAGTGGTCTCAACAAAGATGTAGGACTTTTTGCCATTTTACAATACTCTTATTGTATACATTGGACCCTCTTATTTGATGGGTTCCAATATGTGTTATAAAACAAAGAAGATAGGCTGTTTTATTGGGGAACTCCTTCATTTCCAAATAGACCTCCTTTTCCTTTATCACCTCCTATGAGACCGACATTAAATGTTGCAACCCCACTTTGAAGTAAGTGTGAGGATGAGACTCACACTCCTGAAAGTGAGGAAGAGCAACGGAGTTCGGTCGTATTCACCCCAGAGCAATTAGAAGACCTCCTCAAGATGAATAGGCCCGACTTTAGTGAGTTGGTTGTGGCCCTCAAAGGGGGGTCATCCAAGAATGCGGGATACCAACCGACGAAGCCTGGGAACTTCGATGGTGCCTGTGACTAGAAGGTTGTGGATGTTTGGCTTGCGGATGTTTGGCTTGCGGAAGTGGAAGATTATTTACATGTCGCTAAGGTTGGATGGCATTCAGCCGTGGAGCTTGTCCAATCCTACTTGAAAGGCTATGTCGCCACATGGTGGAGGACAATGAGACAAGAGGAAGGGAAGAGCCATGGCTACACTTGGGAGTTTTTCAAGGACCGCGTGGAGACCGAATTTGTCCCGAGAAATTCCGATTACATCTCGAGGTGCAAACTTCTTGACTTTGTGAATGCCACAAACAAGAACTTGAGCCAATATGTGAGGGCTTATTCCGAACTCATGCTTGAGATCCGGCACATGCACGAGCTGGATCGTGTGTGCCAATTTGTGATGGGGCTTCCAACTTGGGCCAAGCGAAAGCTTGAGGAAAATTGGCCCTCCTCATTATCTGAAGCCATCACGAAAGTGGAAGGCTTCTCAGATGTGGGGTGGGGCGAGAAATTTGAGTTCAAGAAGGACAACAAGTTCCTCCACAAGAAGCCAAGGCATGAGGGAGAATGGAACCGAGGGCAAGGAAGCCCAACAAAGGATAAGCCCAAACAATTCCAAGGCTCGGGGTTCAAACCCAAAGGGAACTTTGTGAAGAAAGGGGCTCCTTTCAAAGGGAGCCAACCCAAGGGAGATGTTGGGGTGAAACCCAAAGGAGCATGCTTCAATTGCAACAAAGTGGGGCACTACTCCAAAGATTGTCCCAAGTCCAAAATGGGGAATGGGGGCTCTAAGGTAATTGCCCTCAATGCCAACGTAGCTCAACCTAAATGTAATCGGCTTATCTTCTTGAAGGGGAAGGTTGCTAAGCGGGATGTGTTATGTCTTTTGGACACAAGGGCTTCTCACAACTTCATAACCCGTGAAAGCGCCGAAAGGATGGAGTTCCACTTGGAGAAGCTCAAGGCACCCATCGAGGTGCATTTCGCGGATGGGATTCCCCATCCCACTACGTTATAAGCAAAGGAGGTGCCTTTTCAACTAGGAAATTGGAGAGGAAAGGTGGACTTGCTGGTTTCCACCTTGGGTGGAATGGATTGCATTTTGGGAATGGAGTTCATCACCCAAAACAATGTGCTTATAGAAGGGCACAATAGGTTAGTTAGAATCCCATCTAAAAGTGGGATTGTGCGGGTGAAGGCACATGAATGGCCTTGTGTGGGTGGACTAACCATCCACTTTATGTTAGGAAAAGCTTGGGAAAAGGAACGTGTGGGAGGCTATGGCATGATGTGTGTTGTGTGAGTGTTGGACGAGTTTGAGCCCAAGGAAATCACCAAGTTGGTGACTCCCTCCAAGTGCATGAAGCGAGTTTTGGAAGAATTCCCGGATGTGATGCCCGAAGAGTTGCTCGAAGACCTACCCCCAAGAAGATGAGTTGATCATGGGATTAAAGTAATGTCGGGAGTGGCACCTCCCGCCAAGGCCCCATATCGAATGAACCATGAGGAGTTGAAAGAGCTTAAGGTTCAGCTCGAAGAACTCCTCACAAAAGGTTACATCAAACCAAGTAAATCACCATATGGGGCACCCGTCCTTTTTGTTCATAAGAAGGATGGGACGTTGAGGATGTGCGTGGATTATAGATCCCTCAACAAGGCAACAGTGAAGAACCGGTATCCTTTGCCTCGAATCGATGATCTATTTGATTGTCTCTCGGGAGCCAAGGTTTTTAGCAAGATTGACTTGCGTTCGGGGTATTACCAAATTCGAATTGCGGAAGGGGATAAAGAAAAAACCGTTTGTTGCACGAGGTATGGCTCATACGAATTCTTGGTGATGCCTTTTGGGCTCACCAATGCACCCGCCACATTTTGCACTCTCATGAATGACATTTTCCGGGAATGGCTGGATGACTTTGTGGTCATCTACATAGACGACATTTTGATCTATAGTGGCTCCTTGGAGGAGCATGCGGAGCACCTTTGTAAGGTGTTCCAAAGGCTAAGGGAAAACAAGTTGTATACCAAGCTTGAGAAGTGCGAATTCAAGGTGACGGAAGTGGACTTCCTTAGACATAAGATAACTCAAGAAGGTTTGAAGATGGACGATCACAAGGTTAAGGTAATTTTGGAGTGGGAACCGCCTAAGTCGGTTCCGGTCTTGAAATCCTTTCTAGGATTGGCCTTCTATTATCGCAAGTTCATCAAGAACTTTGTGAAGATAACCGCACCCTTGACGAACCTCTTAAAGAAGTCCGCCATGACTTATAAATGGGAAGGAACATGCGACGAGGCCTTTGAGACCTTGAAGGGCATTTTTGGTGAAGGCGCCAGTGTTGAAGTTACCTAACTTTGACAAGGATTTTGAAATCCATTCCAATGCCTCCGACTTTGTAATTGGAGGAGTCCTAGTGCAAGAAGGAAGACCGGTGGCATTTGAGAGCAAGAAGTTGAGTGAGACGGAGCAAAGGTGGCCAACACACGAAAAGGAAATGTGGGTCGTCATACATTGTCTCAAGACTTGGGGCCATTATATAGGCTCCAAAGATGTGGTGGTGTGGACCGATAATGTGACCTTGAAGTACTTTGCCACTCAACCAAAGTTGTCGTCAAAACAAGTGAAATGGTAAGACACTTTGGCATTGTTCAATGTGGACATCCGGCACAAGCCCGGAAAGGAGAACATAGTGCCGGATGCATTGAGCCAAAAACACCAACTTAAGATGGTGTATGTGGGGGAAACGAAACTTCAAAAGGAAGTTTGACTAGCAAGCCGCCAAGATGCATTTGCCAAAGAGGTGAGGCAAAACATTCAAAATGGAACCAAGTCCCACTTCCATTTGTGAAATGGATTATTGTGGTACAAACAAAACCGATTATATATGCTGGAAGGGAAGATGAGGGACACCATCTTGAAGGAATGTCATGATGGACTGCTTGCGGACCATGGTGGTGCAAAGCGCACCACAACATTCCTAAAGAAATCCTACTATTGGCCCAACTTGAAAGATAGTGTGGAGGAGTATGTGAAGACTTGTTTAACTTGCTAACAAAACCAGACCCTCAACAAGAAGCAAGTGGGTTTGTTACAACCTTTACCAATTCCCGAAGGGCCGTGGGAAAGTGTGTCCATGGATTTCATGGTCAGCTTGCCCCCATCAAGGGGATTTGATGCCATCATGGTGGTGGTGGATCGATTTAACAAGATGGCACACTTCATTCCCACAAAGGATGAAGCCACGGCCCAAGAGATAGGAAGGTTGTTCTTCACACATGTTTTCAAGCACCATGGCCTCCCAAAAGACATAGTTTTGGATCAAGACCCAAAGTTCATAAGTAAGTTTTGGCGAACCTTGTGGAAGCGTATGGGGTCAGAATTCAAGATGAGCACTTCATTCCGCCCCCAAACCGATAGACAAACCGAGAGGGTCAACTTGGTGATCGAACAATTCTTAAAGAATTATGTGGTAGCGGACCAACAAGATTGGGTGGACCATTTGGAGTTAGCTGAGTTTTGTTATAACAACTTGGAACATTCCGCAACTAGGTCCACCCCATTTCAAATGGTGACGGGCAAATCACCAATTGTGCCCATGACTTGGGCAGCACAAGGACAACCCCCGAGTGATGCAAGTGAGGAAGTGCCAATGGTCACACAACTTGATGAAGAAAGGTGGCGCTTATGGGAGGTGGCCAAGGCCAACTTGGAAAAGGCGCACAAAAGGTACAAGGATTTTGCAGATAAGTCCCAACAAGAGGTGAAGTTTCAAGAAAGGGACAAAGTGTGGTTGAACATCGAGAACTTCCGATTGTCATAAGGTTTAAATCATAAGTTCTTGGGCCCATATGCGAGCCCATTGAAAGTGTTGGAAAAGAAACTTTCTGGCACTTATAAGCTAGAACTATCGGAAAACCTTAAAGTTCATCCCACATTTCACGTGTTTCTTTTGAAGCCGGTTTCCCGTGATGCCTCAAGACCTAATCGAGAGTACAACTCAAGGCCCCCACCCGACTTGGTTCACAATGAATCAGAATTCGAGGTGGAGGCCGTGCTCAAGTCAAGGTAACTAAGAGGACGAGAGCGGGAATACTTAGTAAAGTGGAAAGGATACCATCCAATAGAGGCATCTTGGGTGAGTGAATCCAACATGGAGCATGCCCAAGAAGCCATAGAAGAATTCCACACTAGATCGGCAAAGAAAAGACGTAGAACGTGATGAGGACATCACCTTTCTTTTAATGGGGCAGAGTGTCACATAAAATGTACCACATCAAGTTGCAAGTAAATAAAGGCTAAAAACTTCCAAGAGATTATATCGCAAAAATTTTGTATAAGTGCAAATAGGGTTGTCAAATGGTAGTGGACAAATGGAACTATCTTGCATAGGCCCAAATCAAAATCAGACTCCTACCTTGGGGTTGAGGAAACTCGGCCCCGAAAGAGGAAGCAAGCAAGGTGAGCTTACGGGGACATGCACATGCTTTAAGTGCAACCCAAAGGGTTGGTTGGTAGTGGCGGCCAACACAAGAAATCATGACCCTGTTCACGTACTTTAATCGTGTAGCTTGGGATTTGGGTTTTTACAAAACCCAAATGTCGCTTCTCGTACCTTGATAAGCACACCTTTTAGTTAAGGCTTGATTGTTGTGATCAAGGCGCAAGGTTGGGAAAGGATTCATGTCAAATAGCTTAGGTCAAGAGTAGACTTGACTTGGGTTCCTCATGAGAGGAAGAATGGAATAGTTTCCTCCCAAATGAGGGCTTCGTTAATTAAGCTAGTTTAGGTCTTTTGACGAAGCATTGAAAAAGGCTTTGTGAAGGACCCTCTTGGACTTGTCAAGAAAGTGTTGGAAACTTGGGGATGCCTAAGTTAGCTTGAGACAAGGCCCAGCCACAAAGTGGCAAAGAATGGCCAAGGATCCAAAAGAAAGCAATTGCAAATTGTGAGAGAAAATTCTAAGTGTCAATGATGACACTGAACTGTTCTTCTAGTGGGGGAGAGTGTCGCAACCCCACTTTGAGACAAGTGTGAGGATGAGACTCACACTCCCAAAAGTGGGAACTTGGAGTCCTCCGAGACTTATGCAACTTCAGAGCTCGATTGCAAAGGTCAAAACACCTCACCTTGAAA
>Ga0209208_10004691_pt1 | contig 19279 bp, 21 predicted proteins | sample S1TSphfallax_3_FD_187694 | JGI IMG/M metagenome (GOLD analysis project Ga0209208, IMG submission 187694) | Host-associated microbial communities from peat moss isolated from Minnesota, USA - S1T2_Fd - Sphagnum fallax MG (SPAdes) (version 2) | ecosystem: Host-associated > Plants > Peat moss >... | reverse complement strand
TATTCCAAGAATTAAAAGATATTGGCAGCTGAGTTGTGTCTTTGAGTACAATGATCATCTCAACTGTCTCTGTGATTGTCAGCAAAGCCTACTGATTGCATAGCATGATACAGAGAAAAGTAGTATGTCTATGACTTATGTCATTTGTAGCCTGCAGTGCTGAGATGAGTTGAGCATTTCTGTCATGATTTACAGGAGGGTATGGTTCAGCAGCTCAAGTCATGTCCTTGCAGATAAGACTCCCTGTCTTTTTCTATGTTTATTGAGTGAACACCTGTCTTGGTTCACCACTGATTTTTCTTATCTGTGTAGTGGGTCTCAAACCGGATGGTTAGCCTTGAAAAGGATGTTCTGTTCCAGGAGGGATAATCCTTCTCATGTGCTCCATCATCTTGAACATCACAGATGTCACAGGTCAAGCTTCAAATGGTAAGAATTTGGTAATATGAAGTGGTCTATACACATACATAGAATATGTCATTGGTGCCAACATGTATTTAGTCATCTTTTATGTGCTATCGCACAATATCTTGAGTCAGTCATCTGGTTGCTTCTGGAAATGCTACAGAAACTCAAGATGCAGATGTTGGTATAATGTTTTGCCCAAAATTTTGGGTGGATTATTATATGCTTATCTACATCCACCATATGCAGCTGATGATGTCAGTGGGGAGTTATGGCAGTTTTTAAGTGCTATTCATGATAAAGGTGATGGTCTGACATTTTTTGAGTAACCCTGTATGGTAATGACCACACTCTTCTTTTCATCACCCTTCAAACTGTTGTAGAGTTCTCTTTGCTATCTTTTAGATATATTACACAAGGTCATGATCTTAAAGTTTTCCTTGTTTGTCTCTCAATTCTTCTTCTTTTCTTGTTTGAGTTTTTGTCCTTTCCTTCTCTGTTTTTATGGTTTCTCTTTGTATCTGTTTTCCTCTTGGGTTTTCTGGTCTTGTCCTACACTTTCAGATTTTGGTAATCTAGCTAGCATCATCAGTGAGGTTACCCATTACTGCTGGTCTTGTGCTAAAATCTCAGTATGTTAATGAATATATTAGATAATGTTCATGATTAACTATATACTGCTGGGAGCTGATGAAGTTAGTGGGATGTTATGGTAGGTGTTCAAATACCATACATGCCACTGTTGAAGGTTCTTGGATATGTGCACATGTATGTACTTATATGGCACCCTGTTGTTCAAACTGATTCTTACTTTTTGGTTTGTTTAAATAAAGAATTTTCTCTGTTCCTTGTGGTTGGATCCTCTCTTTTCCATGCTTTATTGCCATAGTGTGTGAGATCTGAGATCTCTATAGCCTTTCTATTGGGTCCCTTCTCAATTCTAATCAGGTTCACTTAACTTGTATGAATGGAGAAATTCGCATTACTTATGAAGATGCTGTTATGGGTATTGCAACACTCATCTTGGTGTTTTGAAACAAAGTGTAGGGTCCCCCAGACTAGGTTCCTGCTTTTGGCTGTTAGTGAGTCTGCAAAAGGAATTACTTTTGAGTTCTACTCATCAACAAGTCTTACAGGCAAGAAACCATAAGATTGATCAAAACCATAAGAATGCAATATCCAATGTCAAAAGCATACAAATTTAGGCTTGGTTGTAGTATGCTGACATGTGGATTGACCTATGTTTAGAAAGTGATAAAAGTGTGTTCTTGACTTGTGAAACTTGAAATTTAGTCTAATCTCTGCAACTAATCTCTAATCTGAAAAAAACATTTGTGATTTCGTGGATGCTAAAACCCCCACCATTAAGTCACAACACCATGGCATAGAAAATGGTTGAAATTTTTCTACTCAGGCATACATGGTATAGAATCACATGAGGGAAGAAACAAGACACAGAAGGTCCAGGGACCCTCTGTTGGTTGGAGGAGAAGGCATATTTGATAGTGCCTGCACTTATGTAAATTGGTAACGGTTGAGGAAATAATTTTGTGTCTGAGAAGGCAAGTACCTTGCCCTAAGGTCAGTTTTGTCATTAAATAACTATCAAAATATTGAATGAAAATATGAAGTTGACATGTTGAAAATTATCATAATTATCATAGGCTACATTTTGAATAATTTCATTACCCATGTGACAATTTCATCATAGATCATGGAAAATTCAATAAATTCAAAATTTAAAAATGAATTAGTTTTTTGAAAAAAAAAATAATCATTTTGTCAAATGTGGAAATTGACGCTAGGGTGCGGTAGTCATATTTGATTGGTGATAATTGTTGAGATTTGGGATTTGAGGATTGAATGACTTTTTTTAGGTGTAGTGGTTGATGGAGGTGGAAATAACATTATAGTGATAGCATAGAAAAATGAAAACACAGTTTATCAAATTGTAAACAAGAGAGTGATTCGTTGGGAGTTTGGACAATCTTTGTTTTTTTGGTAGATATATCGAATGGGTCTTGTGGTCTTGGACCCATAATGTTCCCCATGGAAGCACATATGTTATATGCTTATAAAATGTGTTGGTGAAAATATGATCTAAGTTGAAATTTGCCTTTCGTTAATTTGAAGGTTGTTAAAAGACTTAGAGAAAACCTTAAGAAAAATAGAAAATGAGCATCACATACAAGAAATGTGCCATTGGCTTAATATACATGTCTATAACATCATATTCATGATGGTGAAACCATCTAAGGTCAATTCTTAATTTTGTTTCAATGTGTAATTTCATAGGAATGCTTTGTAATACATGGAACAAAAAACCCAATGTTAATGTAGAATAAAATTTAATAGAGTTCAATAAGGTTATGAGAATGGATGATGGAATGTTTGAAATTTGGACCTTAAGAGGATTGTGGTAGGAAGTGATTTTTAATGTGTAACATTGGAAATTGCAATGGGGATAGTTGGATTATAACACCGAAGTCATCCAATAAGCCTATGACCACATGAAATACGTGTGAAAACCATCTATACATCCCAACTTTCATATGAACATTTTAATTATGAAATGATTGTAATGGAACAATATTTCTATTAGGTGTATTTCAAACTAAAATAATTATTTTAATGACATGCCCTTTATACGTGTGACAATCTAATTTGGAATGTGATGTATGTATTATAATTATATATATATATGGATTTATCTACATGTTGAAGATATGAAAAACAATTTTAAACATTTTGTATCTACATATATACATTTTTTATTAATAGAAATATTTGATGAAATGTGAAAAGAATTATGTTTTAGGAACATATTTTCAAATTTGAGTTTTGAAATAATATTTTTATAATTGTAAGGAGTAACATCATTTGGAATAAAATTTTGAGTTATTTTTAATCATTTTGATTTGTGATTTTAAAAAACATGACATAAATGAAGTTAGGTACAAAAGTTTTTTAAAATGTCAATGACAATCTTTGTGGCAATTGTTGCACCTTGTGATTTGCGGCTTAAGGTTTAGGGTTTAGATTTATTTTATTTGTGGTTTAGGGTTTAGGTTTTCTAAAAAATCATTTTGCTATTTCTTGAAAAATAAAAGTGAATGTTTCACAAGTTTCAAGAGTTCAAAGAATTTGCAAAAAGTCAAAGTGGGAATAAGATCAAAGTTTTGAGAAGTGATAACAGCGGGGAGTTCACATTAAAAACTTTCACAACTTTTCTCATAGATAATGGGATCCAACATTAGTTTTCAACTCCATACACCCCACAACATAACAACATGGTAAAAAAGTTCAATTGAATTGTTGTTGAGGCAATTCAATGCATGTTCCATCATGAACATGTGTCAGTGAAATACTAGGTAGAGGTAGTGAACACAACAGTTCACCTTCATGTTAGATGTTCACAAGGTGATAATGAATGTGACACCAAAAGAGTTGTGGAGTGGAAGAAAACCAATAGTGAAACATTTCAAGTTTTTTGGTTGCCTTGCATATGCACTCAAACTGGAATTGACATGCAAATCAAAATTTGAACCTAAAAATACCAAACATGTATTTTTGTGGGTTATAATGTACATTCCAAGGTGTACAAACTAATCAACATCGTTATAGGAAAGTTGATTCTAAGTCACAACGTGATCTTCAATGAAATTGTAACATCTTTTAATCATGTGCATAGGAAGATTCCATTGACAATAGGAAACCTTTCAAAGCAAACCAACATTTTAGAAGCAATAGAAAATGGTTTGACCTAACAATTAAACATTTTGGGAACAATGTGAATAGGTCGTTGCAACAACCAAAATTTATTTTGGGTCACAACTTGGATGAGCCATTTGACCACATGAAAGCCCTATTAAAGAATTCCATCATTTGAATGACAATGGGTTAGAAGGGGAAATCAATGTTGATTTACCAATATTTGGAGACAATCTCTATAACATTCCATCATTAGAAACATAGGTTCAACCTATGTATAACCAATAGGTGGAACAAGGTACTAAGGAATTAACAACTCAAATTAAGAGGTCTTCTTGACTTGTAAAAGAACCACCTTCAAGACTTTTATATTTTGCATGCATTACAACAATAGATGAATTTATCACAATTTTCAAAACCTTTGGGAAAAGAAGATGGATCATTCTAGAAAAAAACCATAGATGATGAATACAATTCATTGTTGAAGAATAAAATTTAGCTTTTGCCGAAACTTCCAAAAGGGAGAAAGGCCATAGGAAATAAATGGGTTTTTAGAATCAAATGAAAATTTAACAATGAAATAGATAGATACAAGGCATGTTTGTTAGCAAAAGGTTTTGCACAAACCAAAGGAGTTGATTTTTTCGAGACATTCACTTTAATTGCTAAATTCACATCTATCGGAACCTTGCTTGCCCTTGTAGCAACCTCCAACTTTAAAATCCATCAGATGGATGTGAAGTGCTTTCTTAAATGAGACCTCATTGAAAATGTTTTCATGAAACAACTAGAGAGATATGAAATTGTTGGTAAGATGAATTTGTTGTGCAAGCTCAGAAAGTCCATATGTGGCTTGAAATAGGCCCAACATGTGTGGAACACAAAAATCAATTCTTGTTTTCGAAAAATCGGTTTAAAAAGGTGTGCATCAAATCGAAGTGTGTTCGTTTTTAGAGATGAGAAAAATATATAAGTATTCCTAGCATTGTATATTGATGACTTATTCATTTTGAGCAAAAGTATAAATTCTATAAATAATATCAAAAATTTTGTGAATAGTGAGTTTGAAATGATAATAATATTTTTTTTTGGGACATAAGTTATTTGCAAAAGAACAATGAAAACTATCAGCCTAGGTCAAATAAATTTTATAAAAGATATTCTCAACATTTGGGTATGGAAGAGTGTAGACCCATAAACACATTTCTTGACATCAGCTTTAAACTTTGTAAGTCTTATGAAACAATAAAATAATCAAAAGAGATAGAAGGAATGCCTTATAAAGAAGCAATAGGTTAACTAATGTATGTTATGATCACTACTCGGCCTAACATTCTTATTGTAGTTGGAATAGTAAGTAAGTTTGCTAAATCACCAAGATTGGTTCACTAAAGAGTGGTGGAAAGATATTTAGATACTTATAAGGCTTAAAAAACTTGTGGCTCCAATACATAGTGTTTGGCAGATCACAATGTCATGTAGTTATCATTGGTTCATGTGATGTAGATTGGGGAGGAGACATTGATAATAAAAGGGCAATGATAGGTTTTGAATTTTTATTAAATAATGAAGTTGTTAGTTGGTCTAATAAGACACAGCTAACAATGGTGGTTTCAATTATAGAAAGGTGAAAACACATATTTACAATGACAACTACATCACATTGTGGTCAATATAATTTTGATAAAAACTTGTGGCTTCGATACATAGCGTTTGACAATATAATTTTTTCTCATATTTACAAATTTAACTCATCATGATTTTCATCATTTTTTACAATTGATATTCCATTTCACATTGAAATCTTTAAACTTTTCTCTAAATTTTTTTGACCAATCACATGTTTAAGAATATTTATAAGGTGATTTATTAATATTTGTGACCAAGATCGTGGGGGATAATTATAGGATTTATAATTTGATAATTATTTTAAATGCAAGAATTATAGTTAGTGTAAGATGTGGATTCTTCAAAATGTCAAATGTGAGCCACCTAACCATGCTTTGACCTAGAAGTAGAATACATGTTAGCTTTTCGAGCAACCCGGGAAGCTATGTGGTTGAAGACATTCCTTGTTGAGCTTGATTTTCATCAAAAGGAGCCAATGTAGATTCTTATAGATAACCAAGGAAATATTTCCCTCATTGAGAATCCAATCCATCACAATAGGTCGAAACATAGACATATGCCACCATTATGTTAGAGAATTGGTTAGCACATGTGAAGTGATGTTTGAGTATTGCAACACTAATGAGATAAATGTTGATTTATTGACCAAAGGGATTCTTGGATCAAAGCATCATGATGAATGCATGGAAAGGATAGGTCTTTGATGACTTGGGATTTGATACCAAGTGGGAGTGTTAGAGATCAAATGGTACCAAATCATTGTAGAAATTTCTAGAAGCTTCTAGAAGCTCTCTAGAAGGTTCCTAATAATTAGTTGATTGTAGAAAGTATTCTAGAGATACAAGTAACTTAGAGTTACAATTTAAATATCTACTGCAAATGAGGGAATCAATCGTCACCACTGACCATTTTTGGGTTTTCAATGGATCCACATACTTGTATTTAAACCAATCTATGAAAATGCAATGGACAATCCACTGTTCTTTGCAATTCTTGCTTCTCCTCTTCTACCTCTTATGACTATCTGCGTATATTGTTTCTTGCTAGCCAATCTATTTTTTTCTTGTGTAGATTTCATTTGACTTTGCAATGGAGGAAATATATCGTCCTTAAGGATGTGGAGAATACGTGGCTGATCAGCTTGATTTTGATTTCTAGTTCTAGATTCCCAGATTTCAAACACAAGAAGACGCAGGAAGCAGTCTGGATTGAGGATTGATGAAACCCACTATGGGTGACTATAGAGGTGGCTGTAATGGCACCGGGCAAAGTGCAATTGAACATTTTTGCATCGAATTAGAAGCTTATAAAATATGTGAAGGATGGGCAACCTGAGAAGGCAATGCAGCTTTTCCAACAAATGCAACAAGAAGGAATTAGTCCTCACAAATTCAGTTTTGTTCTAGTCATTAATGCATTTGCTGGTTTAGGAGCACTTGAAGATGGCAGGCTTGTTCATGAACAGCTCATTCAAAGTGGTTGCAGGTGTGATGTCTTTGTGTGAGACTAGCTTGGTTGACATGTATGTGAAATGTGGGAGTGTTGAGGATGCTTCGAGAGTGTTCAGCATGTTGCCATTGTGAGATGTGGTCACTGGGACTGCCATACTTGGAGGATGCACCACTCATGGGCATGGTAAGGAAGCTCTTAAACATTTTGAATGGATGTGTAGCCAGATGATATCACTTTTGTTTGTCTTCTGTCAGCTTGTAGCCTTGCAGGTTTGTTCAATGAAGGCATGTGGTGTTATGCTTCAATGATCACAGATTATAAGATTTCTGCAGAACCTGAACAATACACCTGCATGGTTGACCTTCTTGGCTGTGCTGGCCATCTACAGGAGGCAGAAAATATGATCAAGGCAATGCCCTATAGATCACATGTCAATCCATGGATGGCTTTGCTTGACACTTGCAGAATTCATGGTAATGTGGAGATGGGAGAGCTAATCAAATTCTTGAATTGGAGCCTTAGAACTGGTCATCTCTCAATTCTCCTCAGGTTGAATCTAATGGAGAAATTGTTCATACTCATGGAGGAAGACATATGTTTTAGCTACGTCATCACATGCCTACAATTGGAGAGGGGTCTATCATCATCAACAACAGCACAATTTTGTATGTGCCTGGATTTGCTTTGCTTAATGTCAATGCTCGGGGAAAGGTGTTGCACTGAAAACGACTGGTGAGTATCACCAATTTTGGTCATAGTTGGTTTCCTGCAAGAAAGAACTGTTGGGATCGAACAGCTGTTTGTTCATTGACAGGTATATGGATTTTCTGAGGAAGCAAACAGAGCTTCTAGGCACCACAAGCAGATTCAAGGATAATTTTGTCTTTTCTGAATGGTTCTTTTGAAGAATGAAGCAAACAAACAACTGACTAAGGTTTTTGGTACTAAGCAGCAGTGATGTCTTGAGTGCCAGAACAAGGAAACCACGCAAAAGGAGCAAACAAGCAAACAACTGATTAAGGTGTGCAGAATCATGAAACGAAAGCCTTACTCTGCATCATCAATTCCTCATCAAAACTGGAATCTACCAAAAGAAAATCTGACAGAAATGTTCGCAGTTGAATGTTACATAATACATATTCTGAAGGCTTGCAAGAAATTAGGACCAACTTACCTCCCTCTGTGCACGGAAAGCGGGATCAGCAGCAGCAGCAGCAGCAAGCACTGTAATCAGCGAGGGTCCGGTTATTGGTTAGGGGATGAATACGAAAATTGGCGCTGTGTGCAAGATGGTTCGACGGTTGCCGAGAACGAAGAAACTGAAGGAAACACAGAACATCGCCGGCTAGGGCTGCTTGCATTGGATCGGTCCGTCCAGCTACACATACGACGACAATATTTCAGATCTGAATTCTCTGGGACGGAGGCCTCCGAGGAGAGAGTGGAGATTAGATTTGAGATGCTCCTATCTTTTTTGGAGTTTTGGTTCAGAGAAGATTGAAAGATACGACGGAGCAGGAGATTCGTGTTTAATTTAGTTTTGAGATTTTCAGTGGAAAGAAGTGATCGAGAGAAGAGGAGGGAATGAGCTTCTTATGCCAGTTCTTCTTCAGGATCTGGCTGTAGATATTTGCATAGACTGGGGTTGATTTCGTTTCGAGTGGTAGCAGTAGAGAGAGGGAGAAAAGCAAAAAAAGAAGGACAAGAAGATGTCGGTCCAGGACTATTTGGAGAAGCACAGGTTGTCAATGCGGATCGAGGATGCCGTGAATGCTGCCGTCCGCGCAAAGAGCAGCGATCCTGTTATCTTCATTGTACATAACTTGTTTTCCCCCTCTTGTTGCTTTGTGTCGAGAGGGTTTTCGTTTACCTTTTTTTTCGTAGTGTGCTGTATGTAACAAACCGCAAGCAAGCTTGCTTTGTCCAGTTCCGCAAGGGTTTCAGTGGAAGTTCGTGGCACCCAGTAGTTCGGTTTGATGCGAGCTCAGTATTTATTACATTTTCCTTGGCGAGTATTTGCGATCTTCTTTCTCTTTTCAATTCTTTCTTCTAGACATTGAGAAGCTGAGTAGAAGCATGCCGGCAGAAAGCAAGGGAGAAAGATTCGGGAGTATTGCGGGGCAGATCAGATAGAAAAGACTTACTTTTGTTTTTTTAAAGCCAAAATAGTGGCTAAGAGAGACACGAACTGTGGCTTTAAAGCAGAGGAGTTTTGATTGGAAGGTGGAAGTGTTGTTATTGTTCTCATTGTCCAACGCAAAACGGATGTCAGGGTAGAATCAAAACTTGACGGAAGTCCTGCTACTAGCAAGAATGGAATTGACCAAAAGACCACCCCTGTTGGTGGAGCATCTCCGTTTCTAGCAGTTTTTGGTTTCCAGGGTCTGATTGCTGTATGGTTGGAGGTTAGGGTTTCGGGTTTACCAACTGAATTGTGGTCTGTTGTTGCATGGATCCAGGCTGATCAGCTGAAGAAGGCAGTACCAGGTGTGATTACAAAAGTGAAAGGGCGCCAGATTGTGGACAGTAGAGGGAATCCTACAGTTGAGGTTGATCTGCACACCTCCAAGGGCATGTATCGTGCAGCTGTGCCAAGTGGTGCTTCCACAGGAATGTAGGGTTTCCTCCCTTCTATGAATCCAAACTGTTTATAAGTGGTACAGTGAGGAGTTCCTTGCTTGCTTGCTTGCTTGCACAATGAAAAATTCTCTCTTTGCCATGCTTGAGTCTGATAGTCCATAATCATTTGTATGGTTTTGTTTTCACGGCAGCCATGAGGCTGTGGAGCTGAGAGACAATGACAAAGCGGTCTACCTTGGAAAAGGTGTATTGAAGGCAGTTGCTAATGTGAACGAAAAGATTGCACCTGCCCTGCTGGGCTTGAACCCAACACAGCAAGCTAATATTGACAACATTATGAAGGAACTGGACAGGACTGAGAACAAGGTGTGTACATGGGGAGAATTAAACAAACAAGAACAAATGGGGGGTCTTTTTCTCTTCTGTTAGCAACGCAGAATTTGTGGCTTAACATATGGTGCATTGCTGGGGCATGCAATTCATTTCCACATCCTGTAAAAGCGGCTGTCTTATGAATCAATGTCACTGGATTGGACAGGGGAATCTTGGTGCAAATGCCATTCTGGCAGTGTCAATGGCAGTCTGCAAAGCAGGAGCAGCTGAGAAAGGGGTATGGAAGTTTATACTGTTCTAGATCTTCTGCTTGGGTCAGGCAACAGAACTGGTCAAATTGGTTATCCACACTAGGCTGCTTTCAGGAAATAGCTTGTCATTTGAATCTTTGTGTGTTTTGGCTTTGTGAATGCTAAGTCCTCTTGGTTGCTGGCTTAATTCCCTTGTTTTGATTTTACATGAAGATTGTTTGAGGGTTCTTTGAATACATTAGCTTTCCATACTTTGGCTTGATTATGTTCTTCTGGTTCTGTAATTTGCTTGTTTGTTTTGAGGTTATCATAGGATGAGGAACCGTGTCTTGCCTGCACTTGTTCTCGATGGCTGGCAGGTGCCACTTTATCAACACATTGCAGATTTATCAGGAAATACAAAGCTAGTGCTTCCAGTGCCTGCATTCAACATCATCAATGGTGGGAGTCATGCTGGGAACAAGCTTGCCATGCAGGTCATTTACTCCTCTGGCTTTCTTACCTTCTAACTGTATCTGTTAAATTAGCAACTATCCTGTGATGTGCCTATGGATCTGTGTAATTGGATTCTTCGCGGACTGCGCTGTATAATACCGTATAATACCGTATAATGTATTATACAACACTCAGAGGTCCACCGTCCACCTCATTCGTAGATGTTACCCTTGACGCCTCGTCCATCACCTCCTCGGCCTCGAAGATATCCTCGTCATGCATGCCGTCTATGCCCTCGGATATGTTAACACGATCAAATTCATCAACGCTACCACCAACGGCATCCTCATCCTCGTCGACAGGGTCCATTTCATGTTCAGATTCATATCCGCTATCAGGGCAGAGCTGGTGCTCATTTGGACTCTGTAACGGACTCATTCGGACTGTATAATACTCATTCGGTTTGAGAGAGCTGTATAATACAGCGGTATAATACCACGGGTATAATACCGCAATTATACATACAAACCCATAGATGTGCCTCTCTCCATCTCCTTTTATGATGGTATAGTAAATTACTGTCTTGAGCAGTATGGATCTGTTGAAAGCCACTTTTTCTGAACTCAGGATATGGAGCTTGCAGGAATTCATGATTTTACCCACAGGTGCAGCTACATTTTCTGAAGCTTTGCGAATGGGCGCTGAGGTCTATCACAACTTAAAGGTGCCCTCCTCTTCCTTGTGAGACTGAGATCTATGAATCTCTGACAAGTGCTAGTAGGATGATTAGCATGTAATCTTAGATTGGATTTCCTGTGTCTCTCATAAAGGTGTGACATTAATTTTTTTTTTCATGCATGATTCACTGATATGGGGGTGATCTTCACACAAGGCTGTTGACTATGATCATGACTGAGCAGTCTCCTGTTCACATGGCTATGTTTGGTCTGATTGGCTTGGGAGCTTAAGCTTGTTCTGTGGAGTTGGCAGACAGTGATCAAGGGGAAGTATGGCATTGATGCATGCAATGTAGGGGATGAAGGTGGTTTTGCGCCTAACATCTCCAGGCAAGAGGTGTCTCCCAGCCTTGTATGCTGTCCTTTCAACTCATTTTTTGAAGAACTTACTCTAACTTTTTGTACAGCAGACACTGATGTTGTTTTCTGCTCTCAATCGATGCAGTAATAAGGAGGGGTTGGATCTTGTTAAAGAAGCAATAGAGAAGGCTGGCTACACAGGCAAGATCAAAATTGGAATGGATGTAGCTGCTAGTGAATTCTACACTGGTAAGCATTATCCTGAAATCTGTTGTTCAGACGTAGTGGGCTTTCCCTGCCCCTCTCATCACCATTCCCTCAAATCACCCATGTTGATGATCAATTAGCCTCATGTTTTTTTTGTAAAAGTCAGATAAGAAATGTCTAATGCTGACTGGTGGGATTCATGTCTACAGCGGACAAGAGATATGATCTGGATTTCAAGACACCTAACAACTCAGGTGCAGAGATCAAGAGTGGGGAGGAGATGATAGAACTATACAAGTCCTTTTGTCAAGGTATTGCTACCTTAGCATATAATTATCACTCCTTTGATGCACTGTGGTGCCAGTGTGAGATGCCAGAGCAAATACATCTCCATTTTTATACTTGGAAGGTGGTGTCTATCATGCAGAGTATCCTATAATCTCAATTGAAGACCCATTTGAGCAAGATGACTGGGACCACACCAAGAAACTGACTGAACTCAACATTTGTCAGGTAGAGTCCGGACCAAGTCTTCATCTCCTGGACATTCACTTACCTGAATCTGATTGTTGTAATATTAGAGGGCCTGCCATTTTCCACAGATACACTTACTGCCTCAGGGTTTCACATAAACAGGTTGTGGGTGATGATCTTCTTGTGACCAATCCAAAGCGTGTTGCCAAGGCCATTGAAGAGAAGACCTGTAATGCTTTACTTCTTAAGGTACATTTGGTGAAATAAAGCCTGTGTGTTTCAAGATGTATGTTCATATCTATATGTATCTGTATGGTTATTGTTCAGCTTGATAACAGGAAGTCATTTCCTTCTGTAAAAGGCGTCTTGATGCCAAGCAGTGTGGGGATATTTGGGGTTACAGGTCAATCAGATAGGGACAGTGACAGAGTCCATTGAAGCTGTCAACATGGCTAAGCAAGCCAACTGGGGCGTGATGGCATCCCATCGGAGTGGAGAGACTGAGGATTCCTTCATTGCTGATTTGTCAGTAGGTCTTGCCACTGGCCAGATTAAGACAGGGGCACCCTGTCGAAGTGAGCGGCTTGCTAAGTACAATCAGGTCAGGAGATTGTCCCTTCCTCTCTTTCAACAGCTTATGAATCAGAGTGATTAGTTACTATTGGATAGAGGCTTGATTTAAAATTCTTCAGTCCAAGCAGTTTATTCATGGAAGAATTTGGCAGTTAACACCAAGTTCTTGCATCATTGGCAGCTTTTGAGGATTGAAGAGGAACTTGGAGACAAAGCAGTCTATGCTGGCGAAAACTGGCGGCCAAAACTTGGTGGAGTTTAGATAAGAAAGAAATTGGCTCAGCTCATTTCCAGCCAGGAATTTTATTCATGAACTAGGAGCAATCTGATTTTGTGCGTTTCAGATTGTTACATATGGGATTCTGGAAATTGAGTTAGAGGGGGTTGAATGCAAAGGTTATTACAGACACTGTGAAATGTTACTGATTTGCACTTGGGCTATAATTCTGTTGAAGGTTGATACAGTCAATGGGGCTACAGTGAGAGGGGTTGCTCGGTTGTTGGGAGTATTTCTACTGAAGACAGGCCATTGCCTTCAATCTTATTGTGGAGTTAATGTTTGAGTCCAAGAGTAAACTCTGAACGCAAATGAAAATATGGTTCTTTGGGAGGTGTTTTCTGTTGCAACCTCTTCTTCAGCTGGAAATTTGCTGGAGGATCTTATGTAGGGTAATTGCTGGCATCCTATAGATCCATTGGTGTTTTTATTTGCCCTTTCTTAAGGGAGAAACGATGGAATGAGGAGTTTTAAATGTGGTCCTACATCTTGAGGGATGTTCAGCAGTTGTTACAAGGTCCTTTTTTTGGGACTTCATGGAACATTTCCTATTTTAACTATTGCTGGTTGTAAGGGGGTGAAGCTGTTGTGCGATGGGTTGCTTGTTGACCATGAAATCATCCAAATTATCAAATTCACTATGTAAGGAAGTTGGTGAATATGGTTTGGTTTGATCTGGTTTACTTTACTAAAACAACAAAGGATTGATGTTTTTAAGAACTTTGATGGTTGATGTTGAGAATATAGAAACTTATGAAATCATTTAAGTACTCATGAAATATATTAGAGCTATTTGTAAAGTTGGGGGATTTGTGTGCAAGAAATGTCCAATTGGCCAAAATGTAGTTTGAGATCAATAAATGGGTAAAAGAAGTACACATGCATTTATTGGTTGAAATGGTTTGGACCATCAAAATTGGTGGCGTCCAAGTTTCAGCTTCAGTTTTAAATTATATTTTTGCCCATTCATGAGTATTAATAAATTATTCATGGAATCTTTCAAATCTTTTGCAATAAACACAAAACTTCAATATTTGAAATCTTGTTTCAGAAAATTTTGCTGACTTTGCAAATAAACATCCTTTGGGTGTGGAACAAGGGCCAAATATAAGATTACTTTGTGGATAGCTTTATTGTGGACAAAAAGATAGGAGGAGGAAAGTAGGATATCTATTTCCTATTTTGATTTATACATGGATTCTAGGAATCATGCTCAAGGAAACATTTCACTAATCAAGTCGTTACATATAGATAATAAATGTCTCATTACAATCCTAAAAATAGGATTCTACAATTCTAAATCAAAATTGGATTACCATTTCAATTTTATAGGGTATGGTGGATTAGATCACTCTAAACTTTTTCTTGAACTACTTAGTCTTACTTAAGCATCATAAAATTACATGTACAATTTAACCCCATTGTAACATGTCCCAAAAAACAAAATATGAGCACCCACATGTACCATCCCAAAGATGTCTTTTCTCGGAAGTTCTGATAAGAGAAATCATTGTTACCTATGATATCATTGATATGCAACCATTGGGTGAAAGCCCACTACGGTGTAAACAAAAACTGTCAAAGTTTAATAGTTTTTGATACATATGAAGCTTTGAAATATCGTGATGGATGTTTGGGAAATATTTTATAACTAAAAACCTTCAATTAATGGTGGTTTACATCTCAATATATCATTGTATCATAAAATTGGAACAAATATAAACAAATTAATTATTAATTGGAGTACATTTTTATTTTGCAATAGTCTTATCACAATGCTGCAATTGTTAAAAAGGATTATGAAGGACTAGATTTAATGATAGTTTATCTGTGAAATTTTGCACATGTAAAAAGACAACCATGAAAAAGAATCTTTTTCATTAAAATTCTCAATTTTTTTTCAAATTGAGAAGTTCATATCGGATGTTTTAAAAAAAATTGTTCATACATTATGTTATAATAATGATGAAAATTTTGATAAATATTTTAAGTTGTAAGTCTTCCATTGAAGATGTAGATGGGTTAAGTGTTGTTTTTACCATTTTACATAAAAAGAATGAATTTTCAATATTAATTAAAAATAATAATATGCTGTAAAATAAGGGTTCTAAATAATTGTTTATAAAATTATTGGTGTATTTTTACAATGATACAACTACCAATCAATTGCATATTGATGGGTTTAATAACCTATTTTATGTTTGAATATCAAATTAACTACATGTGATCTCTAAAAAAATTCAAAATCAGTGAAATCTTACGCATTACTACTTTTTATATTATATGTAGTTCTAGTTTTCCTTAAAATTGTCTACACTATAGTATGCTTTCATTGCATTGATCCCCAAAATTCCAGACTTTCCACCATAGACATGAAGTAACAATTTTCCCACTTGGAATTCTCAAAAACTTGGGTTTCAATCCCTTTAACCTAAACCCATTTCCTCACAGTCCCAAATTCCTAATTCTTAAGCATGCCAAATTTAAGATCATGATGCCAACTTAGACAAGTTCCACAATTTTGTAAGGTTTTTCATCACATTCACAATCTCTTGCTATGATTTCCTGGTTGTTCTTCAAACAAGTTCCACAATCTCCTAGGGTCTTTCATCACCTTCGCCATCTTTTGTTACGATTCATGATTTTGCCCCAATCTTTTAATCCCTAAACTTCCTTAGGCAGCAAAAATTATGAAAATTCCAAGGACAACTTCAACCAAGGCATTAGCTATGGGCATTCTTCCCAATAGCCATCACAAGCCCTATCTACCAATCCAAGAGAAACAACAATTTCCAAAAATCCAAAATGTTGAACACCATGTCTAGAGAATATTTAGTCTTCTCTGTCTTCAACCCAAAAAATATCAAGTCAAAAACTTAACTTCTTCTGCTTGATGAAGAACCAACCTTTTAAATCCATCCTTTTGAACACCCCCCGCCTCAATAAAATTCTCATTGCTAGTCATCTTCCACAACACCATATTTGTCATGAAGAGTAAACAAACAAAATAGATAAGGACAATAATGCACACCAGCCAATACAACAAACAAAGTGCACAGATTCTAACACTTGAATTCATAGCTTGGACATCCAAACTTGCAAAACATAAACCAAAACAAACAAAACAATTCTGTTTTGGTAGACAAAGTGCTCTCCCCTTGTAACCCACCTTCGTTACTCATGTTCATAGTGACCGAAACCAATAGTGAATTGTCGCACATTAAGGCATTCTTATTTCCCTTTATATGGCGCTCCTTTTATATCACACTATTATGTCAAAAAACAACTAATGAATCATGTACTTGCATTCGTAACAAAATTATAAGCATTGCAAATGTCAATCTTGATGTAGAAGTTTTATACCAGGCAAAAATTGAAGTATGATGAATACAAATACAACATGAGTGCAATTGTTACAGAAATTATAATTAATTAAAAAAAGGTTAATATCCCAACTGTACAAGAAAACATAAATGTCCTGAATAAGAATGTGAACAATAGAAAGATTGGTTTTTTGTGTTTGAAGAAACATAATTTGTTTGGAACAACCAGAGGGCCATGGTGAACTGGCACCCACCAGTGCACCATCCACTGGATGCACATTATTACTCAGTTGTGAATGAACCTCAACTGAGTTAATATTTGGTTTCACCTCGGTTACCAATTCTGTAGGAAGTAAGTCTCATATACAGGTAAATAAGTTGAAAATAGGTAACTATTAGATAAGTAGATGGTTTATAGTCTATACGTAAGTGCTGTTTTTACTACCTACCTACTAACAACCTGCTTTGTGGGTTGTTAGTAGATAGTTAGGAAACAAAAGCAATTGAGCTGACCACCATGGTTAGCTAGGGAACTGAAATCCAACAGAAAACTGTTTCCTGACACTTACCATTGATCCTTCATGGTGTGCTGGCGGGTGCTGGTTCACTGTGACCCAAGGGGAGCAAGCCTCTTTTGGAAGGTTCTATCTTAGATTAGCATTTAGTACATAGACCCTAATAGATTGCATTTTCAGTTATTTCATTGGAATCTCTTTTTTGATCCTTGTTGGATGACCCACAAAATCTTGAATTTCTGTCATGTGCAAACATGAATCCATTTGTTTGACAATGGGACAATGCACCCATTCCTTCAGCTTTGAGATTTCTTCATTTTTTTGTGGAGATACAACTGTTTTCCATGAGAGGATTACAAACTTTTCCTGAAGGAAATTTCAAAAAAAAAATTCCTGTGTTTTTGTACATTGTTATCATACAAGCTTCCATCAAGCTCACTATTGTGCAAGGAACCTTGTAAGTTGTTGCACAACTTTTTAGATATTCATTATGGGTGAAAGATAATAGAGCAATTCATGCCTCAGCGAGAAAAATGAATGATGGATGAAATTCATACATTTTGAATGAAAAGGTTGATATGAATAAATTTCTTCCATGAAATGAAGAGATATTGATCAATGAATTTCACTTACAATGGATAAAATTAAATGCTAATTGATGATTACAAGAAGAGTGCATGTAATGGACATTGATGATAATTTACATCAAAAGAACTACTAATCTTGAAAAACCTTCCGCAACCTCATTACTTGCAACAGGTAATAAATTTGTTATTCACACCCCAAAAGTGGCCAGGACCGAATGGCCTGCCACTGGAATTTTACTCTAAAATTGATGTTGAAGATGTGCACAATCAGTTGCTTTAATTATAACTAACCTATTAAATACCAAAACATATATGTATTGTAGAAACAAAATACAATAAATTATATAAATGTTTCTACCAGGACATATATTGTAGAAATAATCCCCCCATTCTCGAAGCTATTTGGCCTCCTGTACACAGACTGCATGAGAGCTGTGCTATTTTAGACATCACGCAGAACATTGACTAGGAAATGGTACACGATCGGATCCCAAAACTAACCCACATGCAAAGACTTCTAAACTTTGCAACTCATACTTTGCTGGGGAAAGCTATTTAGAATTAATACTCACCATTAATTATACTTTAACATTGTAATTTAGAAATCCATTTTGAAAACACAGAAAAATGTAGTTTTCTCATTCTCTTAATGTGAACTTTTCCTCATGATAATCAAGAGAGAAATTTTAATCATAACTTGCAGTTTCCCAGCCAGTGTTATGAATTAGAAAGGGCCTTTACTTTGCTGTAATATAAGAGCATCTCCACCCCAAACTGTAAACAACTCCTTTATGTTAAAATACAATAGTGTTTAATGATCACTGTCCCCACCCACAAACGTCATAAAATTCCCTTTAAACAGTCAAAGACCATTTATATCTTTACATCTGGATGAGTAATGGCCATTGTTCAAATCCATAGTAGAAAAAGATTTTAAAGGGGTAAAGTGACCACTGCAAAATGGACATCAATACAGGATTGCAACAGGATTTACGCTATCCTGTTGCAAAATTTAATGAAAAGGGTGTTTGGAGGTGTGAGGGTGGAGATGCTCTAACCCCAGTGACATAATTTGGGTGAAATTTCACCAAATTTTGACCTATACAAATGATATTTCATTAAAACAAAAAGGTTCATATTCAACAGATTTCAAGAATTTTTTTCCGAATAATCAGATTTTTATAATAGATTCCAATAGGTAGCTTAGAATATAGAAGGATATTTACATTATTTTACATTCATATTCAATTTATAGCCAAGTCTCGTGAAAGTAACTTCCATTTTTTTCCCAAAAAATGTGCAAAGAAATGTAAGGTGCAAATAATTCATTAGGAAATGAAAATTAGAATTCAATTAAATGTAAACAAGGTGCTTAGAATTCATTATGAGAATATATTTATAATATTTTCAATATTAATAAAATATCTTTTCAATATTCCATTATTTCATAGCACCATCTCAAATATTTCCAGAAATATACAACTTAGAGT
>Ga0209208_10004690_pt1 | contig 19280 bp, 10 predicted proteins | sample S1TSphfallax_3_FD_187694 | JGI IMG/M metagenome (GOLD analysis project Ga0209208, IMG submission 187694) | Host-associated microbial communities from peat moss isolated from Minnesota, USA - S1T2_Fd - Sphagnum fallax MG (SPAdes) (version 2) | ecosystem: Host-associated > Plants > Peat moss >... | reverse complement strand
CTCTAGTTTAGCAAATATCAACATGCAAACCTCTGTATGCTGAGAAACTGGATATCTTAAAAGCCTTAATTGACTTACTCAGGTCACTGATAGAGAACCAAAATGGCCAGACTTTTGTGTGATGTTTATGCAATGCCCTTGAACCCAGGCCACAGCAAGGTGTTGGGCTTGAGTCATTCAGAATGTGTCATACTTGGTTTGCTGAATGGTGGTCTCATTTCTTCTTGCACTTGTGACTCCGTACTGAAGATTTTAAGTTTTATCACTCCATATGTAGAAGTTGCATCGGCCCAGATTGGTCTATATAGACTGTAAATTGCTGAGACTAGAAGTTTATTGCAAATGATGTAATGTTGCTGGATAACTATTCTTAATGACATTATGCTGTCCAAGCATGAGAAATATTTTGTAGTTGTACACAGATGTAGCTTGCCAGAGACACATAGTATATGCTGTTGCACCACAAAATATTCTACATAGCAATAGATTGAACTTTTTTGGGACAATGGTAATTATCCTTCCTATCAATGTGCAACCATGCTTTGAAAATACACTCCTATGCTCTAGAGCTAGGGAACACGCATGCTAATGAAACACCGATTATGCAAATCAAGGGCTCATTTTCTATGCTTGGATGGTTTGGCATTAGACTACCTATATTTGGGAAAAACCTATAGGTTTGAGTCTCTTGATTGCAACACATGTAATACTCACTTTGCAAGAAAATCATCAAAAGCCTCGTTAGTATTCCTTATCACCTAAAAAAAGGTGACCATAACAATATAAGAAAATTTTACTAACGTGGCTAATTAGGATGAAAGGTGTGAATTGATCTTAACATGATTGCTTTAAATCATAAATATTGTTCAAAAAGTTCACAAATATTTTTTTCATCATCATGAAATGTTTAAACAATGATGTACTAATGGTTGCAATGATACATGAGCTACTAACAATTGATTTTGGTTTGGAGTGAATGAAATTTGTGGGAATGCTATTGGGTCTCTAATTTTTGATGTGTGAAGTTTGGCAATGGCTATTGGTTTTGCACTTGGAATTATTGAAGCTTCCAAGGATGAATTATTTAATGATCTTGCATGGAGTTTGTGTGTGAATGAATAAATGGGGGACCTATTTCATTAGTTGAATAAAGAATTTCCATGGTAGGAAGCATTTGGACTTCTATGTTTTTGTGTTGAGTAGAATGCACTACAAAATAGATATTTGCACTTTGAGTTTTAAATTAAGCATAAAGAGGAACTTTGTAATTTGCTATGTAGTTATACCTTTTGAAAGCTTAACATGAATAATAGAGAGAGGAGCTTAAGTAGACGATGATATATTAAAAAATTTGCCTTGATTCTATGAAAACATACAAAGACATGTGCAATCTTATGATGTTGTGAGAGCAAAACCAGAAATGTAGGAAAACCTGAAGTGAAATCTTGTACTCTCTAATCCTAAAGTGCCTTATTCAGCCATGTAAAACATGTTGCTATAGCAAGTTATCTATTGTAGGAGCAAAGATTGAAAAATTTCTTACATCTAAATCCTAGTTTATGAAAACAAAAACCTTTAAGCTAGATTCAAACCAAGGGTTACTACAAACATTTTTATTCCATTTAACTCCCTCTTGATTTGGGAGTTAAAATGACCAATCATAGAAATTGGAGTGAATTAACCCTCATGTTATTCACACAAGGGGATAGATAATATAGTATGATGGGCTTAATTTAGCTCTATGTTGAACCATTTACATTGAGGGGATGTCCAAACTATGCAAAATGTTTGGGCAGCTTAGTGAAACTTACAAATTTATTTTTTCCTCGTGCTGCCAAAAACAATTGGGAACTTTGCAGAAATTTCCTGAGAATTTTATTGTTAGATGATTGAATTTCTTCTGGCAATAATGGGAATTTTATGCAGCCTGATAATTTCGGGCAAATTACATAGATTGAAAGAAATTTCACTTCTGCCGAAAAAATTGGGCACTTTGGAAAAATCCTGATGCTTGAAAAAAAATTTGATAAAAAATTTCTAGGATGCTCAAAACATTTCGGGCAGTTTTGAGATTTATCTACACAATAATTTTGGGCATATTAGAAACGTTAAAAAAAATCCAATTCTGCTCCCAAAAATGTTAGACACTCTGGAAAAATCCCAATGATCCCCACAAAATTTTTAATTTAAAAAACCGGGCAGTTTGGGAATTTAAAAAAATTCAGTTCATAATTTTGGGTAGATTGGGAAATTTTATTCAGGTTGCCCAAAAAATTCCCTCAAGTCTCCAACAAGTCCAAGTGCTCTCTCCCATGAAAGAGAGTATGTTGACTAGAACAACATTAGAAGCTCTTCCTGTTGCCCTTTCAATTGGCCAGAAAATTGAATATTTTCATAATCGCAAATTGCCTTTAAACAAGTAAAAAGGGCACATGTGGAAAGAAAATAAAAAATACTTTTGCATTATAAATTACAGCTATGTATAGATGGAGAAAAGGGCAAATGATTAAATCTTTTATTTGGAAAAGAAAATTCAAACAAAGAAATTATATTTGTCTAGTGGTTTTTAAATTTTTAACAATATGTCATGGTTGGTTTCTTGATATCCTTGTGGCTAGCTATACCCTTGTGGTTGAACATGTAAACTTGTTTGAACATTTTGGTGCAATTGGTCCCCATACTCCTTCATTGTTGTTGTAGACCATGTTGTTATGAAATTTGTTTTTTCTTAGCTTTCAATTTTCCTTTGGGCTGCATGCTCAGCCAAAATCTATGAATCTACCACCATTTTAACCCATTTTTCTTACTTTCATTGATTTCTTCTATTGTTTCTTTCATGATGGTCTTTTGTCACATGATTATTAGATTTTCATTAAAGGTCCACATGAGATTGAGAGTAGTCTACCAAAGGTTCTTAGCCAAAGTTGGTTTTTCTTGCAACAAATGCAAGAGTGACAGCAAGTTGGAAAAAGGCCTAGTCTTGGGATTGCTTTTGTTGAGTTCAAAGTTTTTGTAAACAATAGAAAAAATCTTGTCCATTCTAACCTTGGACATTGTGACTAGTGTTTAAATTGGCTGATTTGAGACTACAAACATGTTAGTCATATGTGTCACCTTAATTACAAGTCTTTTTAGTCGCATATATGATTACACCATGGGTGAAACCAAGTTTTAATCATAAATGTGACTATAATTTTAATTGCTAGCTAGGATTTTTGTTTGAAAATGTGGATGAAATGAACATATATCATCTAGTCTTGATGATATCCATTGATGGATGATAATTTGATCAATTTTATTATTAAAATGGTTTCTCTTGTAATTACAATAATATATTCTACCACATGTACAAAAACATTAAGTACATGCATGGCATAGTTTGCTATTAGATTTCAATTGAAATATTATCCATTCAATGCATTTATCCATGGCTCTTGTAAATGTAGACGTATCCATCAATAAAAACTTTAAATGGGTCCATTAAACAAGTCTTATAGGTCTTCCGATGTATTTCAAATGTGACCATTATCATGTACATGACCATGTAAGCCTGTCATGTTGCACCAAGTTGTTCACTAAATGAACAACCAACTACATATGCACAAATCCAAAAAAATCATAAGCCTTAAACAACAAGGTCATGACCTAACAATATATGTAAATTTTTTTGAACATTTGCCAACAAAAATGAACAAAATGTAGAAGAAAAATATGATATAATAAATAGTTGAACACTTGAGTCTTACATAACAAAACCATAAACCATAGATCTTGAAGAGCCACAAAATCCACATTTGTAAATAAAACATTTCATTACCATTTTAAATGAATTGTGCAAATGTTGTAATATGGAATGAAATGTGAAAATGTTCACAATCTAAATTATGCTACATCATCCATTTCCAATATGGCATGCAAGGTTTGAGTAGCTAGGAAATTTTCTTTTTTATTGAATTCTATCATGCATATTAATGCCCTACTACTATCTAAAGCTATAAATTCTAGTAGAGTTCAAGTTGAAACATAACATCGCTTGTGTCATTGTAATCATCAAGTGTGTCTACAACAACTCAATGACTTTTGGGCTCCTTTCCAAGCACAACCTTCATGATGACTTTGGATCACTTCAAAAAAACACATGCTAAACTTGTGCATGAAAAAAAATGGTTCATCAAGCTCATATAATATATATGTGATATAAATTTGCAAGTAAAAATCTTGCACCATTTCATTTGTAGGTGGGGTTGCCTTTATTCTAAATCCCATATTTCACCCAAATGTAATGAAACAACATAAATGGTGAAGTTGTTAAACCATAATAAAATTGCAAATTTTCTTTCAAGGTCCCGATTACATATTGGATTTGACCAAACACATCATCTTCACTCCCTTGCGATTGTTAGAAAATAAATGCAACACCAAAATCATATGTAATTAACAAATTACTTTGTTCATCATCAAGGGTTAATGCATGGTAAGGTGGACCAATTTTTGAATAATTCAATCCATTTTTCTATTATATATGTGTGATTCGAATTGCCACATTGTTTTTCTATCATTGAAATTGTAATATGGCAAACACTTTGAAATAATAGATTTCAATATGTATATAATGTAGTTAATTGAAATGAAAAATTAATAAAATCACAAGAGTTATTTATGGACTTTTGAAATTGAAAACCCAGGTGTAATCTTAGTAGCAATTTAATGAATGGACTAATGTCACCTTTTGCAAAAATTAACATTAGATGTTACAACTTTTGGGTTTTTAAATGGGAGAAATTGTTATAGGGTCAATTAAAGTTTAGAAGGCACTCTTGAAACTATTGAAGGAAGATTTGTTATGGGTCTGGCTGACGCAACACACCTCGATGATAGAAAAACACACCTTCTAACCCAAATAGGCATAGCGCTAGGAATCGAACACATTAATTCTTCTCGACAGAATGAGATGCCCTAACCTAAACACCACCACCACAAGGTACACACAGCATGCAGCTGACGGGGTGGACAATACACAGGGAAGTGATGCGGGTAGCAGCAGTCAGCGTGGAGGCCGTGGTCGTGGCCGAGGTGATAATACAACGATTGATACTGTTGTGGAGGGGATGCCTATAGAATAGCAGCTTGGAGGTTCAACATTAGGTTAAGAGGTGTGTTTTTCTATCATCGAGGTGTGTTGGGTTAGCCAGACCCTTTGTTATAATAACTACATTTTGTGCCATAGTCATCACACTCTTAGGTCATAGATGTCATACTTAAAAAATTGTTACTTTTCACATATGTTAGAAGATTTAAGAAAATGAATCATATTATCATTCAAATGATTTGGAAGGTCGTGTTTTTGGTGATATAGAATTTCAATTCAACATGAATGGACAAATGAAACATTAAGGTGTTGAATCATCTTCAAGCTTGGGTTGATAAAAAAATGGTGGCATTCTTGACAATCCAACCCATTTCTTTAAGTTGGGTTTAATGGGAAACATATGGTGGTGTGGATCCTCTCCAAATAGTTGAAGGAAGAGGTATTCCAAGTGGTCAACAAGTTTTTCAAACAGAAGAACAACACAAGTTAGGTTAGACAACTTGATGGTTTCATGTTCCCTAATTCATTAGAAGAAAAACACTTATTTTCGATTGGTTTTTACAACTAAACTCTAGTCACAAGTGACATTTGTGACTAAAATCCCCTTAGTCATTTTGAACAAATCACATGTGATATTAGTCACAAACAACAAAAGATATTGAATGAAAAAAATATCAAGAAATACAAGTTCATCCTTTGATTCCATTATATACGTATCATCACATGTGATTAAAATGCAACTATTTTGGTCACTATTGAAGGCAAATGATGTGCTTCCACATGTCCCAATATTTAATTATTTAAAATTATTATTATTATTATTTTGAAATAATCTGGGACATTCAATTCACATGTTTGGATGATTTATATTATGACACGTGGCCCAATGTAAGTATGCCATGTGGCATTAAAAAAAATTAAATTTAATACAAAATACTAATATTAGGTTGCTAGGTACCTAAGTAGGTACATAAATAGGTGCCTACAAACTTAGGTTAAATACATACCCACCTATTTAAGTAAAAAGGTAGGTAAGTAGGTCCTACCTTTTAAAGTTAAATACCTATACATATAGGTAGGTACATAAGTCAACCTAGGTGGGTAAATCAAATTAGGCACCTATTTAATTAGGTAGATAAGTAGGTTGGGGAGGTGGGTAGTTTAAAATTGTGCATAATTTTTCTTTTTGTTTTGGGTTAAGCTTTTTTAATGGTTCACCCCATGTGTACATTTTTTTTATTGTGAAATTAAATGACCACACCCCTTGTTTATATATTGTTCAAACTAGCAATGAAGAACAAACAATATGTGATAAGTTTTGAAGTTGTAATTTTTTCATAAATTAAGTTGCAATTCAAAACTTTCCTCATTTTTTATTTTTATTATTTAAAAATTTATAAACAATTCAAGTACATGGTTCATTAGATAATGAGATAATCATTTATTTTAAAATGATTATATTTAACATATATTAAAAATATAAATTATATTCTAAAAATATTAAGTATTCATTATCACTATTTAAATAATTAGTAAATTCTTAATATTTAACTAATTATATATTTAATTACTAACAACTTGTCAATACATAACTCACAGATAAATAAATAAATTAAAGTATTTAAAAATATTTCCTTAATTTTAAAATTTTATCAAATTATAGTCAATATAATTAATGTAAAATTAATTTAATTATTATACTAAATAATAACTATTATAAATATTTAGTATAAAATTAAAATTAATGAAATAATAATTGTTATTAGAAAATAAATTCCTACATCAATTATTTATTTTAAAAGTAACATTAAAATGATTATTCTAATTAATATATAATTACATTTATTATTGTAAAAAATTCTATTTTGGTCAAGTAATTTTTTTTTCTATTGGTAACTCATAACTATAACTACAATAATTATTTTCACTACATTAAAAAGAATCCAAAATCTTAATTCAGATTTCAAGTTATAAAGTACAGATTATGAATAATTATGTTCAATTAGAAAATAATTATGAAATTACGATAATTAATTCTTATATGAAGTAATTACAATGATTTTAAATTAATGTAAAGTTAATTACAATAATTGATTTAATTTATTGTAAGAATATAAATTATATAATGTAAAAATCTATGTTCTAACAATAGCTATTTAGTGTAATTTATAATTAATAAATATAATTACTTATAATTATTTATAAAAGTGATATATTATGGAAAAATACTTAGAAAAAGTAAATACTATAATTTAGTATATTATAATCCATATAGTTATGGTCACAATATTAATTATTTTAACTAAATTATGATTATTCCAGAAACTTAAATAATAACTAAATTTATAGAATATAAATTATAAATTATAATAATAAATTTAATTATAAATTATTTATGCAATCACTGTAATTCTAACTTACAAATAAATTAAGTAATTACAATGATTTTACAATGATTTTATGTTACAATAGAATAATTATTACTAATATAAAATTTTATGTTTTTATATTTAAAATTTTACTTTAAATAAGTAAATGATGAATAATACATACAATTATTTAGTGTATATATATTTTAAAATAAAACGATTACATGAACTTGGCTCATTATTTTAAAATTATCATAAAGTTTTGAAATAAAAACTTTAATTATAGGACATAACTTTACAATTAGGATACAAAATTTTGCTATTATTATTAAAACATAAATGTTGTAAATACAATTTTTATTTCTTACAATTGGGAACTATTATTTTATTGTGAAATTTTATGTTGTAATATTATTTATTCATTTTAGATAATCAGTAGTAAATAATAAATAAAATAATTTATTATAATTATTCAAAAAATGTATGATGTAACAATGATTATATATTGTAAATACATAATTAAATATTCTAGTATATTGGAATTTAATTATTAAAATTATTAAAATTTAATTAATTCATGTAATTATAATGGAAATGAATTATAAATTATGTGTCTATTATAATTAATGTATAAGTAAAATAATTATTATGAGTATAATAATTTTATATTAATTAAAATAATTTTATCATTATTTAAAATACATATTTAGTGTAATAATCTATGTTGGAATATATTTGATTTATTTGAAATTATGAGTAATGTATTGTAATGAAATTAGTATAATTACAATAATCATATCAATGACTTTAATTACAATAAAAATATTATGAATATTAATTTGAAATATAATTTAAAAGTTATGAATATTAAGTTTAAACATAAATCAAAAAATTATTATAATTGATGTGTATAGACATATGTCGATTGTGACTAAGCACCACTTTGTTTGCAATTAATGGGACTTTAGATGGTTACTCTTGGATGATAAATCCAACCCATATATAGATGTGAATTAATTTAATCGTAGACTAGTTGCAAGTTAGTTGTAGGTGGTTTAGTTGATGTTAGAGCAATGTCACACTAGTCATAAAGGGCAAAAGTTTAGTTGCAAAAACCAAATAGTCACATATAGTTGTAAATGTGTTGGTCACATATTGGCCTTTTCCTTCTAGTGATTTTGTATTCTTTAATTAAAAGGAGTAGTATATTTATTCATTGTAGTGATTATGCAAGCATTCAAAACAATGTAGGTTTTAATTCTAGGGCATGTCATTATATCCAAGGAATGTTGTTTACTACAACTACATTTTATTTTATTGGTTAGGCATGGAAAGTTCTTAAGTATTACAAGCAAAAAAATTGTTGATGAGAAGTCACCTATCTAAGGAGTTAATTGCTCTTAGAGTATATCAAGTAAAAATTATGCCAAGAGGCAATCCTTGGATTACATGGTTGGTAAAAAGCATGTTGATGCATCCTATTATTGTTGCACAATGAAATTAATGTATAGATTAAATGGAATTATCCTCTTACTTTCAAGAGGGAAGCATTGTGTGATTAACATTTATGTTTTGGAACATGACTACTGCAAGAAATTAAATTGAATAAGGTTTAAAGAAGGTGTATCAAGAGGGTGTCATGACGACAAAGATGCATCTTGGTTTCACTTACTTGAAGCATGGAATGCATGTATCTAATATGGGTTTTGACTTTAAAATGTAGGATGGATGTGTTTAGCTATGACTATTTGGTGAAAATGAATCTTCAAATTGTGTTAATGAAAGTTTTTCATGAATATAATTGAAGTGTCATAAAAGCCAATTGGTATTGCTTTGAACATCTTCCCCTATATGGTGATTTGTTCAATTCATTAACAATGGTTTTGTTATAATAAATTGGTGTTTGGTGTTGCAACTATTAATCTACCCCTCATAGTTTCTTGCTTCGATGTTAGTTAATTTTCAATGATGTTTCATTTTTTGGACCAATGAGAAGCATTCATAGGTGGAAACCTTCTACATTGAATTGAAAATCTTAGTATCAACCTAGAGTGTTATAACCATCATTGAGAATCCATTAGTAATTTCAATGCATTTATTAATTATAATTTAAATAATGTCACATATGTCAATAATGAACAACCAAGTATATCATTAGAGGAAAAAATGGATGCAATGAAAGTCTTGATAGTGAATGTAAATTTGCTCCATGTGATTTGAAATGTTTTTGTTTTACAACCAATGTGCAAGTTATGTGTTGCTAATTGCCATAAACATCTTTGTGCTCAAATGTTAAATATGAAATAAAAGAGGAGGTGTGAGGAAGTAGCTAGGTTGCACTTTGATTGTTCAAAGTGAATAATGTGGTGGACATATATATATATTTATAGCAAATGATCAAAACCACCCCGAAATGATTGTCATGATTCATTTGCACTTCCCATGTTAGGTTAACATTTTGATTCAAAAGATTTTTTTTATTAATATTGGAAGTTGACTACCATTGGCTTACCAAATTTTTAATAGGGTACATTCACAAATTAATGAGTTAAAGGTGCATATGAAAGTTTTGATAAAAATCTTGAATTTGTATTGACAAGTTGATATATGACAACACAAGATCAACCAAAGATTATTTAAATAAATTTTAAATAATGTTGAGATGATAAATTAAACATTGATTATAATGTGTGAAAAATGTTTTTGCATCACAAACTTATTGGGTTTCATAGGTTCACATAAAAGTCACATGAATATGAACAATATTTGTACATATTCAATATTCTAAATATTCAAATAGAGGAAACATTGTTTATAAATGACATACATGAAGATTCGTATTTAATACATAAATTACCATTTCCCATTAGCCCTAATTTAGAACACCACTTGCAAAATCTTATCAATCAAGTTTGTTGTTGTGTTCCCCATAAATTTATAAATGAAATTTCATTGAAAATGATCTTTTAGTTGCTTTTAATTAGTTGTATGGGTCAACCCTTGGGTAAAGCATCATTTACTTTTGGTACCACATGGTTAAATTCAATGTTGTGTGCTTGTTTATTTTATTATAAATTTTGTTTATTTTATTATCCTATAGAATGGGCAAAATTGCTTCCATTCTAGGATACACTTGAAGATTTAGTTAAAAACTTTTATGAAAGATGCCATCTTATGTGTAAGGTTCAACAAAATTCATTAGTAAATAAAGTTTTGATTTTGAAAACTATCTATTTTCTATTGCATTTCTTTAAAGTGTTATGAAAAGATTGACATTTGAAACATTTAAATGAGTTTTAGAAAGTTATATAGTTTCTTTTTATGAACATAATAATTTCCCTTGTATATGTTTTCTATTTCAACATGTGTTGTCTTCTTGTGATATTTGAATTTGGTTGTGAAAATCTTTAAATATATTGATCATTTCTCACAATTAGAAGCACTTTTGTAATAGAATTAAATTGTCCCAATTGAAAATTAAATTGTCAAATGTTATGAAAATATACAACAAAAAATGTCATAACAAGTGTTGAACCATTATTAGAATTATGCCAAACCTTAGTAAAATATAAGGTGATTTTTAAGGTTCGAAATTGTAATTTTTATAAAACAAATACTCAATTTGAGGCAAGTAGGTTGAAGATAATCCTATCTTATTTATAAGTTTAACTTTTAAGGTTGAGCCTCTCTTGGTTCATCTTAAATGGCATTTGGTTTGTGAATATGTTCAATGCACCCATTTATATTGTGTGCAAATTGAAAAGGAACTACCACATAATACATATGCTATATTAACTATATTATAAGTAATAATAAGCAATATATAATCATATAATAATATTAATTATTAAATAATAGTAATAGTAATAACCTAGGCTAGTATACCTAATACCTAGCTATATTAGCTTATGTTACATATGTTATGTATGAATGAGGATTTTCAAATTTTTTGAAAAAGATCAAACAATGTTTGCCTCAAATAATTGATGTAAAACCTATCAGCTCTAAATGTGATCATAATTGGATATATATTTTGTTGTCCTAGGTGAGAACTTTCTTGAAAGGGGTTTTAAAAACTTACCAAGGTGATAGGCATCTTGGACTGAAAATTAACTTGTTCAAGCTTCCTATTTTGATGTTGAATCCCCATTATTAGTTGACCCCTTTTTGTCATTTAAAGATTCAATGAAACTGAAATCTTCCACAATTATCCATACTATTGGAAGATTTAAGTAAGATAAAATAGGTCAACAAATCATCCGTGCTCAACAAGTAAAAATAGATTTTGCACTTTTATATTAAATGTTTTTCAACAATGCCATAATATTTGGGATGTACAAATCATATTGAATAAACCATTTATGATCATTCATTATGTGTTTAAATATTTCATTATTTTGTTTATTTTTCACGAGTTTATTATTTTTGTTAATATTTTGCATTTCAAATAAAACAATTCAAAGAATATGTTATTAATGTTTGAAACCTTGTGCACTTTGACACACTTTTTTTTAACTTGATTTTTTCAATTATTTAGTGACCATTCTATATGACAAGGTGTTAATTGATATGAGGTGTCCACTAAAACCTATTGTTGGACTTGGGAGGTTTGCTACACTTGTATGGGTTCTATTGTTTTGAGCTTTTGAATGATTGGAAACATTCCCTTCAAAAGCCTAGTTAGTATGACCTTTGTGATCTTTGTAATGTTATTTGAAGGCATGTGCCAAAGGTTTTTGAATGATTTTTGAGTCTTAACTAGTGTTGTCCAAATGTTGAAAATGTTGCTAGCTATCCGACCTAATCTAGATTTGGGTACTAGATAATTGACCTATTGGATACGAATATTTGAAATAACCAATTTTTGGCCTACCCGCCAAGGTATTGGATTTTTTGATACCTGGAAATAACTTGTTGGCTAGATATTGATTTGAGAAATATTAATAACCTACTTGTGTCTTGGTGTGTAAAACCAAAATATGCCCAAGTTGATTATTCATCTAGTTTTTTTCATTCAAAAATTTCATCATTTTTTCCCCATTCATTTAAGGTTCCCTTTGCCCTAAACCCAAATCCCCACTTAACCCTAAATAGCCGATTATTCACAAAGGCATGCTTGTTGTTATAATGTGCATTTTGCCATTCCAAGTTCCAACCTTTTCACTTTCAACAATGGTTTTCTGTCCACTATATTTGCTTTTTTAATGGCCAGCACCTTCAATGTTTGAATGAAAATGCATCATTCAATTGTTGATAATACAAATATAGAATAACAAAGGAACAAATCAAATTTGATTGAAACTAAAGGATATATACAAGGAGCCTTCAATGTTGTTTCAAATTTTCAAGTGTCTATGCTCATCAAACATTGCAAGAAAGTGGGTTCTTGTGGTTTAAATACCTTTAGTGTGTGTGCACAAAGGTTATTTTCAAATTTTCTTTCCACTTTCAATTTTTAGTTTTTTTCTATGTTCAACAATTCTATGTTTTTTGCATTTCAAGCATTTGGGTTCCCAATGACCAATGTCTACATTTGAGTCTTAGTCTTGTGAATCCACTTGAGGTCATTGTTTTCTACACCAAATACATTTGCAAATTTGTTGATTGTTTAGGGTTTGTATCAAAAGCCACACTACAAGGTCCATTTATGTTTCATTTGAAGAAAGATCTAGCAAAGATGATAAGTTACATTTCTCTCTTAGTATTCAATCCTTTTTTGCATTTGGAATCCTAAATACTTTAGTCAAAATATTACAAATGACATACATTGAAATATTTCATATGAACATGGATCTTAACCAAAATTTTGATTATGAGGTTGGGAATGATTTAATATTAAGATTGCCTGATGATTTAGGCCCAATGATTGGTTCAATTTCAACACCTACTGCATCAACTCCTTTTAAAAGCTTTGCAACCCTAAGCAACTTGGACCTAGATGTAATAGATGTTGCATGGGAGTTACTTAAAGTTCAACTAATCCATAACCAAAATTTTTGGATCCCTCACCATAAGTTCTTTCGACTTTAACATTTTTTTGTGATCAATGACGACAATGAACCCCATCCCATTATTGCTCAAACCATGCATTGTCTTATGTGCCATTATGTGTCCCAATAATGTAGTATTGATAATACCATTTAAAAAAAATAGGTTTGATCACATACAACCAACACCACCGGACCACTTTTACGAAGAAACATATTTTGTCTGAACATCCAACATCATAGGGTAGGTGGACTAATGCTAATTTAACTTTTGCTATGAAGGATTGGTGTCGAAAAAAGTCCAAGCAAAGGATTGTTGTTGGATATGGGGAATTCCTTATAGGAAAGACGATGTAGGGCATAAACAATTCATGGAGGACTTCTTGTTGTTTGTTGCCAAAATATACATGCCTATTTCTATTGTGGAAAATTAGTGGCTAAGGAAAATTAGTTAGTCATGCATCAACACCGGGTTTAGTTTCCATATTGGAAGCAAATGGTTTGACATGCCATCTCATTTTTGGTGGCCAAGACCATGGACAAATATGTGCTACTAGCCTTGGATTTTTGTGTTGGCGACAACCACATCATTTGATTTATGGATGTCTAGACTTGGACATGGCACCTTTGATCTTGTGATTAATTTCATAAACTCACAGTGGGTTCCTTGCCATGTGATAGTGGGACTTTTTGAAGCTATTGATATAGCTAGGATTGCAATGGCAACGCATGTCAAGGATCTATTAAATTGTTCTACAATTTGTTGGATAAAATAATTGTCTATGTGAAGGATGAGGGTGGCAATTTGTCCACCTTTGCACAAGCTATAAGTTTTATTGTTAGTTGTGTTCCTCTGTGTAGCTCCTTGGCAAAGGTCCTTCTTTGGCCATGTTTTCAACAAAACATGCCAATATGCAACTAATGATGCATAACTATTTGTTTTGGCTTTTGGGAAGTGAATTTGAAGGCCACATAATTTATACCTTATAGAAAACAATCATTCAGACGAAAAAATCAGGCAAAGGTAGGTTTGAATGGAAGAAAACATGTTTTGATGTAAGGTTCTTTCGTTGAAAATTAAAGACCCTAGTGAAGACCAAGTTTGTGAACAAAATGATCTTATTATAGGAAACTTTGGAATATCAGGATGCCATTAATATTTGTTGTGGGAGGTAAGAGATGATGGAGTTGCAAGGCCACGTATTGGATGCACAAACTTGGGGGCAATTTGTGGGGCCATCATCAAGACCATGATTCCTATTGTGAAGCAATGTATCTTCAATCAAATTTGAAGACATTGGTTATTATTTGATGCCCTAAATGTTGCCTTTTCACTAATTGTGGCTATGTAGAGTGAATAATTTGACATCAATTCCAACAATTTTGTGAGGGGGAATTTTGATTTTGAGTTAAAGGCATTGTGGATGTGTATGATGGGTGAAGTCATGGTAGTCATGGTTTCATTTTTCGCATTTGCATCTACCTACATTGCTACCAAGGCACACAACATGCTAGCGTTGATGCTAGCAACTAGACCCACATTTTAAATCTTTGGATGTGGTGAAAGGTTTTGTAGGAAGGGAAAAAGTCATATAAATGTTGGTTGAATATGGCAACATGTCTTTAATGCCATTATTAGTGGTTGCATTCAAAATCCAAAATTTGAATGTTGTTGGTTTATCGAAAATAATATTTATTAATGATGATGAATTAATTTTTGGGGCAATGGTCTCAAATGAAGCTACTTTTCATGGGTTGTTAAAAAATGAATTGGGATTGTTTTGTCATCTACCCATGAAGTTGGAAGATTGTCTATTTCCCTTGACATGGTGGAAGTCACATGAAATATGATTTCCAAAAGAAAATTTGTTGCAAGGCAAATTTGTGGGATTCTTGGGTCCTAGATCGAAACTGAAAGGATTTTCAGTATAGCTAGATTGTTGACAAATTTGTGATGCTACCTTCTAGGTGTCAACAATTTCAACAAGCTAGTCATGGTTCTAAAAAATTGGCTAGGTGATGCAAAGGTAGATTATCCATGGGAAGGGGATTATGTTGATCATTTTTTGAAGGAAAAAATGAATATCGTTGAAAAGAATGATATGATGTTGGATGTAATTGGTTATTTCAACATTGATGAATTAAAATGATGGATATGGGTGTTGATGGGGATTGGTTTTGCCATGTGTAGATTTACAAAGTTGTCACCTTCAATGGCTGGATGTACTAGTCAACTAAGTTGCTTATTGTCTACTTCTTTAATGATCCATGGGACCAATATATCCTCCTCACAAATATGACAATATCCCATTTTTGGGACATTTTGTTATTTTTGCATCTTGTTTATTATTATTTTGTTTTGACAAACCTAATCAACATTTAAATGTGGTAAAGAAAGGGGGCAAGCATATGTTGAACTTTTGGTTCAACATTGTGCAAGATTAGATGTAAGAGAAACATAATTTCTAGATAAACATGCAATTTTTGAAAAAGCCATGTATGCAAAATTAATTATCTTGATTGAAAACAAGGTATATTCAAAGAACATGTTATTTGACAATGTTTTTGATTTGAGGGCTCATGTAATTTTGACTCACACATGGTTCCTTCTTGTGCCACTATGGTGCTTGAAATTCATAATTATAAAATTCATTAGAAAATGTTGCATTCATCTATGATTCCTATTTTGCTCTTGAAGTTTTGTTATCTTTTCAAGTTTCTAGTGAATTTCTAGACTCTTAGTACTCAATGTACTACTTTTTTAGTCAAGGGTTTTTGACAATGAAACTACTAATTGATGTCAAATCATGTTCCTTGTATGGCCTAACTATTTGTCTACCTATGCCATGTTGGTGGTAGCTAGTGGTTGTTATTTGGACATATGAAACTAGGAGCCATGATTTTAACAAACTTGTAGACAATTAGTGCAACAAGTCTGCTTGCACTATAAGCACTATTTGAAATACAAATGAATACATCTTTCTTTCATGAAATCCTTAAAATGCAAATGATCTTCCCATTGCCAATGGTCAATGGGCTAAAATGATGTTTTAAGTACGTTGCCCTATTTTTTTCATAACAATATTCACCTTTAGGCTTTAGATTCAATGTTGCTTCCACTTTTAGCTAGGTCGCCATTTGTCCTTCCTAAATTTGATATGCTAATGTTGGAATTGTTATTATTTTAGGTCATATTTTGGCCATTCCTCTTGACAATGTTGATGAAAGCATGATACATAGGGGCTATTGCTATGATATTAAACACTTCTTTAGAATTGCATCTTGTTTCATTTAGTTTTGCAATTGGCATAATTCATGTTTGGCTTAAGCATGAATTTATGCAACAAAATTTACAAGACTCTTTTGGATGATTTTGTGTTTGTCTACCATACAAGGTGATGACTCCAATGCCTCTTTTCAAATTTGACCTTGATGTCTCTGGTGCAAGTTAGTGAGTGTACGTTAGAATTACTAAGATGAATACTTGCACATGGGGAGATTTGTGTTTGTTGACTACCTTTGTTTAGATCTACCACAACCAGAGGTTTAACATCATTATGATTGAAATATTAATCAATGCACTACTTTGCAAATCTATTATCCTTTTGAATTTTTTTTAAAAAAATTGTGAGAGGGAGCAACATGGAGGAATTGGATGCAAGTAATGTATGCAATGTTTTGATTTATATTGTGATGGTGATCAAGTGTAAGTCATACTTATGTCCTCTTTGTTGACATGTAGAATTTGTAACCCTAATAATCAACCTAGATGCCATATTTGAAGGTTCTCAATCAGGTTATCAAAAAATTGCTCCATATGCATAACCAGATTGGGTGATTCTAGGTAGGTTATTGCAAAAATTGGCCCTTACGCATATCCAGCAGTTAATAATTCATAAAAAAAATGAACATTGATATCCTGGTGTATTGGCCATTCTGGAATATTGATACCAGGTTGGTCCAAAAAATCTAGGAAAAAAAGAATACTGATACCCTGCGTGTAGGTCAAATTTCAAAATTTTGCAAGAACTGCCCCCACCTAGTATTGAAAAAAACCAATATTTGGACAAGACTGGTCCTAACTCTGGGTGGAAGTGCTCTAGCTTAACAAAGTGCCAACTTGTCTTCCTTGACTAGGGGATAGTAAGATCCAATAAGTGTTGGTTTTGTTTGCTCTCTTGTTCTCGATTTGTACCTCCAATGAGCATCTTGCCATCGCCTTATGGGTTTAGGCTTGGAGCCAGTGCTAAGGACTATTTTTCTTATATCCCAAGCTGTGTGATTTGCCATGAGGGCAAGTGTTGTTTTTGCACTTGCCTAAATCTACCAGGAGGGGATTGCACAATCACTTGTGACACAAGAACATAGCCTCAAAGTTTGCAATGATTTTTTGCGAATCTGCCAATGCTGGCTGGCTTGTACTGTTGTGATAAAATGCACAGCAAAGTTTTTTCAAAGTTTGCAATGATGTCTTCCAATCTCCCAATGCTTGCTGTGGTCCCTACAGTTGCCATCAAAAGCACTAAGAAAGATTTTCAAATTGATTGGCAATGTTCACAATGAAACCTTCAAAACTTCCGAAATGACTTCACAATCATTTCCACAATGTTACGTGGAATTGTCAAGGACAAAGAACACGCAATCCACCATTTCTAAATTGTGGAAAGAAAAGAACCATCTAAGTAGCTAGCTAAAAAGTAGCTATCCTACTTCCGTTGTGGCATATGTACCAAAAAAGTTGTCTTGGGCGACAAGTTTCTCCTTGTGAATATAAAAAGTTACACAAGCTCTAGCGTGGTCTCAAGGGAACCTCCATGTTGATGGCCGGAGTGAACCAACAGCCCACCTACAAACGGATGGCAGGATGGATGTGCAGACGCAGAAGACTCTTTCATTGCATTATTGTCTCAAAGCTAACCATATTGGTCAGCTATATATGTACATCCACACCAAGTGCCTTCCTTACAGACATAGTTTGGTTATTACTCAGTTCATCCACACCTGAGTAATAATAAGTTTCCAATGGATGCTGTACTGGTGGGTGCTAGTAAGAGCATCTCCACCAATGTTCAGTATGTGACCCTGGAAACATATTTCTCACATCCAAGTTTTAGTTACTAGGTAACTATTTTCCAACTCCACCCACAAAACTGAAACTGGGACTGCAAGTAGGTGGGAGATTACTAGTAGCAACCCACTCGGAGCAATCAAACTATCTACCCAATCAGAAACAGGGAGCAGTCAATGAATACGATTTGACTGTGTTTATGACACTGTTCGAGGGCTCTGGAAAGATCTGAAATTTTTTCAGGGTCCCAGCAATCTTCCAGTGGAACCACTGGATTTAGAACTCTATGTCCTTCACCGTGCACTGCAAATGGCAAGACCGCCTGTTTTGACTTTTATGCATTTATGGGCTTGATCTTTGATCTTCAAGGCTCAACCTTTTTCCAAAGCTTTCCAAAATTTCAACATTGGAATATTTTCTGAAGCCTCAAAACCCTTTTTCGCCAAAGCTTCTGACCAATTTTCAAAGGTTGAAATTCTCTTTTCTTTTTGGAACTTTTATGTCGAGCAGCTTGAAGTCTCGTCGAGTTTTTCCCAATATCTTTATATAAAAAATCAATCTTCGGGATTCTCCTATTTCTCAATTATTTTATGCTGAAGTTGGTTCCTGGCGGTGTTTCTTTGGAGAATCCTGTGTTGAGAACTTCAAGTTTCAACAATTCCTGCACCGTATAGACCATAAAAGTCTTGGACTGGACCAATTTTCTGTCAACTAAATAGCAAAAATTGTTTGTGAGAGGGGATCTATGCGAAGAAGTAGCTCTTGTC
>Ga0209208_10004689_pt1 | contig 19281 bp, 16 predicted proteins | sample S1TSphfallax_3_FD_187694 | JGI IMG/M metagenome (GOLD analysis project Ga0209208, IMG submission 187694) | Host-associated microbial communities from peat moss isolated from Minnesota, USA - S1T2_Fd - Sphagnum fallax MG (SPAdes) (version 2) | ecosystem: Host-associated > Plants > Peat moss >... | reverse complement strand
ACCCCTTTATAGTGTTGGAAGTCGGGAGCGCCCTTCCGAGTCCCTCTTTCCGCAACTACACTTTGGTGAACCCTCAAGTGGGTTCACCCCGGGACTTGGGAGTGCGTCAGAGGCTTCCATGTGTGCACCGACCAAAGAACTTAATAGTGAACTAGGACTTAACTGAAAGTTAATGATGATGCAAGCGATTTATGTTGGTGCAAGCAATGATGTAAACAATGATGTAAGTGATTATGTTGGTGCAAGCGATAAGTGATGGTGGTGTTTGTGATAGACCTTATCCCTTTTTTTGGATTTATGTTTTTAGATTTTGTTTTCACAAAATTTTATGGATTTATGTTTTTGGATTATGTTTCCACAAACCAATATCTTTGGATTACTTTTTAAATTTTATATTGACAAACTAATCTATATTTATGTTTTTCCCCATAAAAAAAAATTAAGGTTTTTATTCAATAATTTGTATCTCTAGATTTTAAAATGGAAGATTTTGATGTTGATCCATTGTTCATGAATACTTAAAATAACAAATGTGAATTACTAATGAATAACATGTTCACAAAGTTGCCTTGGAAAGATAAAATTGAGAGGTGCATTCACTGTATTATGGAATTAATCATTTTGTGATTTTATGCAACTAATTTTTATTTGTGACTAAATTAGTCATGCTTGTAATTAAAAAGTTGACACCTTATATTTTTCAAGCTCTATGGTTGTCTTTACAACTAATATGCAATTATTGGTGTACATGTGGGCTAGTATAATTAGTGTACCCATTTTATGTTTAGGGTAATATATTTAGTATATGTCTTAATTAATATAGAAAAATACTTAGTTAAATTAAATTAAGCAATATAATAATAATAAATTCACTATTAACTATTATAGGTGATAATCATTGTTAACAATAACAACAAAAATTATTATTATTATTATTATTATAACCTATTAACTAAATTATTATTTATAATAATAAGTATAGATATAAGGTATTAGTTTCAATTAGGTTGTAAATAGGTTGGTCACATTTGCAATCATAATGTTTAACCCAAATCTTTTGTTTTTCATTCTTCTAGTGTAAATATATAAGTAGTTGTGCTAAAAGTATTAAAAAAATTGCCATTCAATGAATGAACCAATCAAAGAGGTTTGATTCTAAAGGTTAAACCCAAAATAAAATAAAATAATTTCAAACCTACTTATTTAACATAGACCTACCCCACCTACTTAGGCTTTACCTTACCTACCTAAGCACCATGTGTCAACATGTTATCAACTTTAAATTGAATGATCTAGATTTAAATAATCAATTAAAATAATGAGTATCAAAATGGGCTTAAAATTGCCATGTGTTACCAAATAATTGGCCATACTTCAAATTGATGAAAATGTATAATGATATCTTATATACATGTGAAGTACAATTTATGTTGCATGCAACTACATGTTGATTGCAACTTGTCAAGGTGATTATGCAATTTCAATTGCATGTGTTGCTTGTGATTAATTTTTAGTTGCAAATGTTATTTACAAAACCTTGATTTTCTTTTTGTGATTGTGGATTTTGCTCACCTAAATTGCATGGCCATCTTTTACCATCACCATTTCATGTTTTATAATTGGAAAAGGAAAACTATGACACAATTTATCCTTAGGTTGGAAAGTTGCATACCATGATTACAAGGTTCAATTCTTGGATTTTACTTTTCAAGAGGAGAGCTTGGAAGACAAGCTATAGGATACTTTGAAAGAATTGAAAATAAAAACAACAAATGAATGCAAGGTAGATAGAGCTATGTTCCAAAGTGATTGGGTTTTAACACAACTAAAAACAACAAATGGTGACACAATAAGGCAGTAGCCAATGATAAACAATATGAGTCCTAGTTCCCACTATTATCCTAGATGTAGCTTTAGCTCTAGCCTTAAGTCACAATTTGATGAGTCACTAGGGTCATCATTGGTGCTTGTTGTCATGTCCATAGATACTCCATTGGATAGGCCAATGACCAAAATTGACATGGTGATGTCATAAACCAAAAGCCTTGCCCCCATTGCCAACAAATTGAAAGTTTTGTGAATGATTGGGAAGCTTTGTTAGGAGGAAAAATAGATGTTAGCATAGAAAAGAAAAATGCTTTCAAAACATGGAATTTGAGGGTGGTGGGAAATTCTGAAATGATTTCAAATACAAAATTCAAGGCTAGGGTTGAAAATATATTAGACCTATTGCTAGTAATTAGCATCTTAACCATGTTTTATTGAGTCATCCAAGTGTTCATTAATTATTTCAAATGTGAAGTCCTAGTGATGCACGTGGAGGAAGTTAATTAGGAGTGCAATTACTTTGAGCAAATGATTAATTGGTTTTTAGTGGAATCAAAATGTTTCATCAACCTTCTAATGCCCCATTCCACCCTAACTTTGAAACTTGCATGCATTTTGTTATAGGTCAAGCAAGTAAGAAAAAAAATGAAAAACTTATGTTTTAAAACCTTAAAACCTAACCCCAATCACTTAGCCTTAAACCTTAACCCTAAAACAAAAATTTAATACCTAATATTAAAACCTAACCCAAAAGTTTAAACCTTAACCCTAATCACATGACCTTAAAACTTAACTTTAAAAAAAAAATAATTTGCATGCATCTTGATGAATGCCCTAATTGCATCCATATTAGTTTTGAACATCAATTCATACTTCTCAATTTGAAGCCTTATGAAGATCTTTTCACTCAAATAACTAGTGTCATTTGATAAGTATTCAAAATATTCATTTGTGGACAAAATATGATTCTAATTTTTGTGGATGTTCAGTTGGTGGATGATACTAATATCATGGTATGGCCTTGCATCCCTAAGGTTCAAATATATGAATAACCCTCAGTGGTCCGCTACCAATTTGTTCATGCAACATATGGTTTTTCACCCATTTAATTAGATTTAATGGGTCAAATTGTTTCAACGCTTATGGATTTTGATAAGGGTCCCATGAATAAACTCAATATAATCTTGAAACTATGAAAGTTGTGTAACTAAAATCAATCACTCTTCAATAGTTGGCCACTAGATTTTGTCAAAAATGAGAAAATTGATTAAAAAAAGTATAAACACCATCAAAATTTGTGAATTCTTGCTCCAATTCCACATAAAATCATCATATTTAATAACATTGTAATGCTTCATGTACAAGATGAGCTGAACCAATGGTGTTTGGAGGCCAACTTGGACGATCACTAAAAAAAATAAATGTGATGTGGCTCCCTTGTGGAGCTCACCCTAAGTTCAACCTAATCCAAAGTGGGTAAACCTTGGTAAACCCTAACACCCAAAAAAAGGGCTTGCAAACCTTTCTCTGAAAAAAAAGTCAAGAAATTATTATTTTTGACAACCACCCCCCGCAATCCTATCCCATTCCCCAAGAGCTAGCCCACCCACCCACCTGGAAGAAAAAAAAGAACCCAAAAAGGCAAAAATAATTTGAACTTTGGGGGGTCCCCAAAATAAATAAATAAATAAATAAATAAATATGTACACACTCTATGGAGTTCCCTTTCTTTCAAACTGCATCCATTCAAGGGTTTGTGCGGCAACTTTTGAAAGCCTTGTTGAAAGCAGCTCTATAGTACAGATGGTACTTGAATTACAGTGCAAGGAAGTGCCCCAAGAATGGACTGCTGATCCTGTGGAGAAAACAAACACAAAAGAGCTAGCAGCCAAAGCACCTTCATCATAATTACAGCAAAAGGGCTGGCTGGCTTGCAGACCAGACTTGAACTTCACAAACGAAGTACCTTTGTACGCACTGCAGGAATGTGCCTATAAGCACCATTCCACAACAGGATGACAATTTCTAAAGTCTATTGTTTAATTAAATAAATAAATGTAAAACACCTGGCAAGGGAACAAGAGAAGAAAAAAGAAAGGACCAAAGTTCAAACAAAAGAGCACACCCAAAAGTTCAGAACCCACAATGAATGGGGAGCCCTAAAAGGAAAAAACCCAAAACCTAGGACCTAAACCCATCGTCAGTAGCACGAAGCAAGCAAGGAGATTGGGAGAAAAACCTGGAAGGACACCAAGCTTAGAAAAGGTCTCTCCTGCTGCCACAACCGCCTGATGCAAGATAATGGTAGCCTGAACTTTCTGAAAAACCACTGACACCTTCTCTCTTTAAAATGCCTCTGTTGTTTTAAGGGTTTATAGCTACTTGGGTTTCTTCTTCCTTACCCTCTTTGTCAGGTTGGGGGTGGATGAGAATTCGCCAAATTTTTGACATCACAAAATTGGAAAAAAAACCCCAGGTCTTGCCCCTTTTTTAACATAACAAATAGAGTTTTAAAAAACAAAAAAATGATGTAGCTTTCTCTGCTCACTTTTTCATATTTGCATGGTTGTGGCAAAGGAACAAAGTATATAAACATTCCCAACAGCCTAAATAAATTGAAAAGCCACCACAAATATGGGCTCAGTGGCCCGCCTCTCTGCACCTTACTGCAAATTGAGAGTAATTGCAAGTGTTGTGTGGGTATTAGAAATTTGGCTATAGACCATATATGAAAGCAAAAAACTAAAAACAATTTAAGACTCCTTTCATATTTTGGCTACCTGCTGGAACATGTTGTAAAAAAACTGGCGATTAAGGTTTTTTTTTGAAACCTGGCTAATTCAGGTTATATTTTTCACAAAAAATCTTTTGGATGTGTTGAAATCATAATTTTTAGGTCAAAACATGCAAAATTTTTGCCAAAAAAACAGTGCCAAGATGTTCAAACAGCACCATCAGTTTTGTTTTCCTCAATTTCTTGATGTCACTTTTTGTGAGATCAAGTGACATCATAATTTTTGCTGAAAGAACACATGCTAGACTACACTGAAGAAACATGTTTTTTCCAAGTACAGAATTTTTGATGAGTAGCCTGCTAGTGTTTCTTTTCTGGACAACTTCTTGGCAGATTTTCATTTATTAATTTATGTGACTTCTACCTCCATAAAGGAAACCAGGCTGCAAAAAGTCACCTAATACACGCCCCACCACAAGCATCTAAACTACAATTACCCTAAACTAACTCTACATGGATGGAGGAGATAACAATATCAGGATCTCTAGCATTTTCATGAATGGTTATTATTTCAAGGTAAGTTTATTGGATATTCAAAATTCATCACCTTTTTTTTGCTCTTTTGTACCTAGTCCCCTTATGGGGATGCTTAAATCTCTTTTATTTATTAGTTATATCTTTATTTATATTTTTTTGTGGGGCTGGGGGAGGGGGAATGAACAGAATCCAGTGCAACCCCTTTCTTTACCTTTTACTATTATCAAAGTTGTAAAACCATAAACACCATCAGAAATTGTGAAATGTGCTTCTACATATTCCATTCTTTGTAACCCTATGAAGATTAGGGCCAGCAAAATGTTAGAGTCAAAAGTTAATTCATAGAGTTGTATAACTTGATTGCTGTTTACTCATATGATATAGCAAAATGCTCTTTAAATCATGCAAGATAGTTAGTTACGTATCATACATCTCACCAACCTGATTTTTTACCATGTCTCCACAAGCCACATAGTTGTTTTTTTATTTCAAAGTTTTAAGATTAAATTTATCTGAACATAAAGTCAGATTTCCTGTGTCAATGGGGTAAAGTCCACAAAGAGGAAAATTGTACAAAGAAGACAGAGGGACCAAGGAAAAATTGAATCTTGGTCACCCAAGCCAATCTTTGATGCCATTAAAACAAGGGGTGTGTCACACTGTGGCCTTGCCATTTACATTAAAAAGTATCTTAAGGCAGAAGATGAGTTATGGAAACTCAAATATTTCACCTTGCAAAAATATAATCTTAAAAAAAATCCCTCTAAAGGAAACCGAAATCCTTCAAGATATTATAACTCTATAACTAATCTCAAGTTTCAACACAAGCCAAAATATCATCTTTCAAAAATCCTCGTATAAAAATAGACCTATTACCTAGGGGCCAAAATCCCTTAAGCTACTATACTCTAAACACAATATCCTTGCCTTGGTAGTAGGCCAGGCCAACAAAAGTTTATGCATCATGAAAGGTAGGCTAGTCATCAGAACTGTACTTCTTTCAAGATTTGTTATTTGAGGGCGAGATTGATGTTGCCAAATTCCAATATGGCAATTCAGCAACATGGATTTGAGGAAAAATTTAATTATTTTGGCACAAATTTGGCCAACTTGAGTGAAGGGGTAGAGTAACCAGAAAGAGGGGTGGGCACCGTTTTCTCATTACTGGGCAGCTTTTGGAGCTTTTGGTTGTTTTGTGTTTTGTCTGGTTTTCTTGGGTTCTTGTTAGGCGGGCAATGCAGCCTGTCCGGTAGAACCCTGCCTACCAGCCAGTCAGCCCATCTGTTCTGTTATGTGTAGGGCCTAGCGTTTCGTTTACTGGCGAATTTTCGCCAAATTTCAACCTCAAAAAATATGAAAATTTCCGTCTATGATACACAGGATTTTTCATGGAAAAAAATGACCCAAAGTACCAGATTTCGAAGGGGGAAAAAATTAATTCCAAATCACCAGAATTGTATGATAATTTCCAGGCCGGTTGGTACCACGAAGATAAAAGGACTTGACTTTTTAAAAAAGAAACTTTCATATGTAGTATATAGCCAAATCTGGCTAAATGATTTTCTGGATGATAGCCACTTTGACTACCGATCCATAAAAGAAAGAAACCCTGGTAGGGCCCGTGTACTGCAACACCGAAGGCCGGAAAGAGTTTCGCGGGCAACGGAAGCAGCTACAGCGGAAGCGCTTCCAGAATCCCGACTGCCTAGGCTCCAGCCAGCCTCCTTGTTTCTTCTCGACGTTTGCGTCTTGCCTTCCTTCCCGTGCACCTCCAGCAGCAGTAGCAGCAATCAGGCTGGATAGTAACAGCAATCGCACGTTTATGAGAATCATCGTGCGTTCTAGTCTCTCCTCATCTGTCTTTCCAATGAACAAGTTTGATTCACACTGCAAGACGAGCTGGTGGTGAGGAATCCAACGTGGTAGACGGCCTTGTACAAAATTAGCCGTGGTTTGTTTGTTGTTGATGTTTTGTATTAATTATTATGTGGGTGCTCGGACGATTTGCACGTTAGTGACTTTCGTGTAGAGGGATCCGGTGAAAGAAAGACGGATGCAGCGGATGCGAGACTGCCGGGCTGACCAAGGAGAAATCAATGCAGCAGTAGCAGTTTGGGGAGGATGGCGAATCATCGCAAGTGCTGCTGCAGTATTGGAGATCGGAATCTAAGTGAAGTGGGATGGATCACGGGTCCTACTAGTGGCGCTAGAGAAGTGGAAGAAGTAGAAGAAGATATTTTCATCTTCCAATGCACAATTCAACCGGCAGCTCTTTCATGTCAATGGGCCGAAAGGAAATTTGCGTTTTTCAGGAGCTGCTGGCGGACCAATATGTTGTGCAGAGATGGAGAGTTATGAGATGCAGTAATTCTGCTGCTTGCAACGGATTCTGTGGGCGAGTCGAAGATTCAGCTGCTGCAGCCGGAATTCCAGGGCCTCCGAGAATTTGCAGTCCTGCAGGTGTGGCAAGTATCGGGTCGGCGCAGTTGGCTGTGGCTTGAACAAGAGAGCAAGAGTGAGGGACGAGTCGCAGCTCAGACATCATGGGAATATTGGGAACTGCAGCCGGAAGAGCGAAGCAGGAGTTGCTGCCCAGTACTATTGCATCATCACCAGTCATGTTCAGCTGTGAGATATCGTTACGCGTTCGCGTTTTCTTGCTCACCATATTCCTGATATTTATTACAGCTTTGTCAATCTTATGTTCGCAGCTGCTGGTAGTGTCGCAGTCGTCGTCGACCTCTGCTGCGGCGATTGATTACTGGGCGATGACAACAGCATTTTACACAACAGCGGCGGACGACAAATCTTCTTCACTGAACAGCGAGACAACTACAAGATTCTTGAGTGAAATTGCAGCGATAGATCCATCTGAGAGGCTGATGCGGCAGCAGACACAGGATCTGCTAGGTGCACAGACTCCCAGCGAATACGACAAGAGGCAACTCTACGTGAGTACCAAGGATCCGCAATACAATTTCCGAGTGCAGTTGGCACAAATCTCGACTTCAAGGTACATTCCCTTCTGGCCTCAGTTCAAGAGACTGTTGAGAACATGGGCTGAAACCAAGTCCAGGAGCGTTGATCCACAACAGGTGATGCACAGTTTGGTCTCGCAGATCCAAGCACCCATCCGCCGTCACTACCAGCAACAGGAGCTGGACTCGGGTACTAGAGAACTAGAGAAGCAGCAGCAGCCGCAGCAGCAGCCCAGCAGGCTGAATCAGACGACACAGATGATCAGCAGGTACCGGAACTGCGCTGTGGTGGGGAACAGTGGAATTCTGCTACAACAGTCTTACGGAAGTGCGATCGACGCTCACGAGATGGTGATGCGCTTGAACAACGCACGAACTGTGGGGTTTGAGAAGTTTGTGGGATCAAAGACGACGATTTCTTTCTTGAATAGCAACATTCTCCATCGCTGCGCCTTTCGGAGTGACTGTTTCTGCCACCCATATGGGGCGAATGTACCCATTGTGCTCTACATCTGTCAGGTGATTCACCTGATGGACATAGCCATGTGTGGAAACGTACACAAAGCTGCTCCTTTGTTGGTCACAGATCCGCTCTTTGACTCCCTTATTGCCAAGATTGTGAAATGGTACTCTGTGAAGGAGTTCATGCAGAAAACAGGTGAGTCTTTTGCTCGGTGGAACTCCGTTCATGATGGGGAGAATTTCCATTACTCTTCTGGTATGCAAGCTGTGATGCTTGCAATGGGTATTTGTGAGGAAGTGGACCTGTTTGGCTTTGGTAAAGATGATGGCAGCCAACATCACTACCATACCCGCCAGAAAGAAGAGCTGGGACTTCATGACTATGAAGCAGAGTATAGAATCTATGAACACCTCAGTTCTCTCAAACAACAACAGAAGCAAGCTCCAGGCAACAGCAACTTTGTGGCCGCACACAAGTTGCCATTTCTCAATGGATCAGGATTTGAGCTTCCTCCTTTACATGTCTTTCGATGATGAAATTCAAGGGTGCTTGCAACAAGGTAATACTACCTCTCTCTGCTTACAGGAACACAGAAATTACTCTAGTGTACTCCCACTCCATCTTCTTGCAGTGAACAAAAAAATTAGGTCATGAATTGTATGCCAAAAGCCCTGCAAGATTGAGTACTGACAAAAGCTTTTCCTCACTGTAATTCTCCATCTTGTTGCAAGGCTTCACTAAAACTTAGGTCATAAATTGCAGCCTAAGTCCTTCAAGACTGACAAAGCTTTTCCTTAGTGCACTCCTCCATCTTGCACTGTACAAAGACTTAAGTCATGACATGCATACAAAAAAGCCCTGTAAGAGTGAGTACTGAGAAAGCTTTTCCTTACTGTACTTCTCCATCTTGTTGTGCTGAACAAAAAACTTAGGTCATGAATTGCATGCTAAAAGCCCTGCAAGACCGACAAAAGTTTTTCCTCAGTGCACTATTCCATCTTAGTGCACTCAACAAAGACAGAGGTCATCATGGATTACAAGGTTCCCATTTCTGGAAGATTGAGAATTTAGATAAATTTGACAGTTGATCAAACTAACACTATGGCCTTTTTCCCTTTTCAAAAGAAAGGGTTTGTAAAAACACCCATTCTTTGAATCCTGTAGCAAGACTTATCCAACCACATTAGGCTTCTATACATACGGAGGGGAGTGAGTGGCTTTGTGGGGAACTTCAGAGCAATTGTGAATTACCCTTCTTCCCCCCATCAGTTTGTGAACTGGTTGACCTAGTTCAAGTAGTATGTTACATAGTGCAGAGATAGGAAAATTTGGTTGTGCTCACAACAGGAAAGTGGGGGTTTTAGACCTGGGAGCTCATGTGGCTGTGCATCATCAGCTCTCAAATCAAACTGTGGTACCTAGACTCTTCTTTCATTGCAATTCTTTGCATGACTGTGGTCTGATACAATGAAAACAGTCTCCCCAATTTCTAAACCCTTGGCTCACCCTTCTCTTTAAGAGACGAGAACAGCTTCTTTTAAGAGAAAAGGGGGTGGGGTAATGGGGGCAGGACGATTGTAACAAGGATTCAATAAAATTCTGACTTTTTATTATTGGTTACCAATTTGGTAAAAAGGGATGATAGATGGCCCTTCTGTTTTCCTTGGGTGTAAAATGTTCAAGAGTCAACAAGTAGTCTAGAAATGATCAGAAGCTAACATGCACTCTAGCAAGCTGAAATGCCCCAATCTTCTACATATGTCCATCCATTCGAGTGTAAAGCTGTGGCAACTGGATGGGTTCCCATGACCTTCCCTTCAAAAATTCCCACTCACTTCCTCCAGAAGTTTCCAACTTCACAAAAAACCAGCAACTAAAATTGATCACAGTAAATCATCATGAAAAACCATCCACTGCTAATTATAATACTTGGATCATGCTCATTTACTGCCCCAGAGATGGCAGCCAAACATCTCTATGAAAAAATCCCCATGACAAAACAGTTTTTTAAAAAAACAGCCAGGACATCATTTGGTGTCAAATCCTGTTTTATTGAGTTTTCCTACCACCACAGGATTCAAGTTCAGCATCTTCTCCCCATTAGTCAGTTTGCATGCTCATATATCAACCTGAAGTGCTCTTTTCTATTGCAAGTCATACACTCACTCACAAACTCCCAAAAACACTCTTAGATACTTTTGATCCTTTGCTCCTACTTTTCATCATGAAAATGGATAACCCCAATGCCAAGACCCTGCCAAGACCCAAATACACATGTGGGGAACACTGGTGCAAAAATTGCTTCACAGCCCAATCATGGGGGGAGAAGGTACTCCTAGCTGCAAGGGTAACCAAAGAGTACAATTTCATCATCTAGCCACACATGGCCACAAATGCTCGCTTGTTCACACATCCAAGATGTGAATTACTGCAAACCCTTTCAGCTCCTTCGGAAAAAGCAGGGGAAAGTAGCATCATGTTTCACATTCTGCTAGGCCTTGACTTTTACTGAGAAGGATAACAAAGCTTCTTATAAGCTGAAACCTCAAACAACTCCATATTCTTCAAATTGTAAAACCAAAAAGCACTAGGGTTGCATGTTTGCCTCATAATTACATGCATATGAGTGCAGGAGGTTCTCTGCTCAAATGTGCAGCATAGGATGCTGTGAAGTCAAGTGTGCCTCCACAAAAGGAATGAACTGCCACTAACAAAATTGATTCTATCTCCGGTCTGTCTTGCCAGTCCCACGCTTGCCAGAAAACAGGTGCTTTGGCTTTAAGTTATAATGAACACGATCAGCCTCACCCTTTCGAGCATCTTTGTTTCTTTGCTTGACAGCCTTCTTTGCTATCTTCATTGCCTTCATCTTCTGCGCACTATCTTTGTAACCCTCACCTGCATCAAATAGGTCACAACAAAAGTTAGTATGCAATCATCTGAACACCGCCAAAGAAGCAAGAAAACCAAGACAAAGTCTCTGCTGTCTTAAGAAGCAGGGGCAATTAGAGGTGGCCATGTTCACAAGCAATCATGCTAAGGACCAAAGATCTTGGCCATACCTCCAAGATAGAAAGCTCCACAAAAGTGTGACCAACACCCAATGCCACACACTAATCAACACTGCAGTAGACTAAAACAGAAGTATATGTTGGAATATGATGCAACCTCACACTGCACCATAAGCAGGGCCACAAATATACCTGGCAGAGCTTCAGTGTGTGGACGAGACAATGAACGAGACCGGGCCCGCATTTTCTTGGAGGGTTGCTGGTCAATATCCATGGCATAATCATCACCCCCACCAGCAGACCTTTCTCTCTTACGGCCCAGTCTTGACTTACTCCGGATCCTCTCCACTGCAGCTCCTGGATCCAAGCCCAAGCTGGATAGATGTCGACCCATTCTCCCAGTATTGAATTGGCGGTTATGGTCGTGCTTCCTTGGCATGACAGGTTTATTATCAGCTGTTGACTTTTTCAGACGGTGCTCCTCCAGTATTTGCTTCTTCTTACGGCGGATGGCCAAAAGGGCCTCTGTTTCCTCTGCTGTCAATTCCTGACATGAGACAAACAGCAATTCCAATTATCTCAAAGTGCTTATTGCAACCTCAACTGGCAGAAACTGATTCAACCACAATCCAGCTGTAGGATCCTATCAAGCAAAAGTCCCTTCTCATGGACAAGTTGCTTAAGCACATATATCCAGCATCAAAAGAATTCTGAACTGAGAAGATGTCCAATGACATGTATCACTAATTTGGTTGAAACTAGTCAATCTATGAACTTCTGCTAGTGTTCAGATTAAATGAAAGGAGCTATGGACCGGGAACAGACTTCTATAAAAAATTTGGTATCAAAAGAGACAACAAAACCATTTTGCAGGCAAAAGTCCCCACACACAGATGAGAAACATTACCCAAAACATGGTGACATTGGACATTCTTATGGCTAGAAATCCAACTTAAGAAATGTATGCATACAGAATTTGGACCAACTGCAAAAATCAACAAAATTATCTGATTGGGATAGGTATCTTGGGGTGGAACCTGATCACTCATATCCTCATCTTCATCAGCTGCCTGTGCTGTGGCAGCTGCTTCCTCCTCCTCTCTCTCCAATTCATCCAGCCTTTGCAAAATGTCTGCATCTATGAAGTCTGCAATGTTGTGGCCATCCATTATCTCTGGCATGATATCCTCCTTCCAGTCTGGATCCAGCAACAAGTAATGCTTGTGAAGGTTGGCAGAGTACACTCCTGTAAGTCACATTAAAAAAACAATTGCCAGTGTAAGTCCACTAACAAAGCCAATACATGTCTGCAAGAGTAACACAGCTCAGTGAAAAAACATGTAACATGCTCAGCTGAAATCAACTTCAGATTATCTTTTGCCCTGTGGAAGTCTACTCACAGGCATGATGTCCCAGAAGATATCATGTACAGAACACAATAGGTTAGATGAGTTGGGTCCCAATTCCATCAATGAAAGATTCCCCAAGATGAAGTTTTTCCCCTAGGAGAAGTTTATGCAAGGCACTCTTGATGGGTATAGAATGATCTTACCTGCACCCCCATTTTCATTTTCCAAGTCCTTCTCCAACTTCCTCTTTTCCAAAACCTTGGCTTCAGCAACCTTGGCATCAAGGACAGCCTGAGGAATGCACGGAGGCCGCTCTTTCTGGTCTCTTTGTCGTGGCACAGCAACATGGATCCGATTTAAGCAATCATTGATCTTCTTGGACTTCATCTTCACCTCTACACGCTGCTGTAGTAGCTTCTCACACGCAGCATTCTTGACAGCAATAACACCCTCCTCAGTCATTGTACTCATTGTCAACAGACAGCCTTCCTCATCAGGAGGGGCGCCATCAACAAGCCCAGCCCCAGCCTTGGCAGCCTCCCTCTTCATTTCTTGCAACAGAAGGGCATCAGATTCTGGAAGTGTCTCAATAGGCTGAAGATCAGTCTTGTTGCATGCGATAATGAGGGGCTTGTTTGCAAATAGAGGTCTGATTGAGTGAAAGAGAGATGCTTGCTGGGCAAGACTGTAGCCACAGCTTCCTGAAAGATCAACAACAAACAGAACTGCAGCCCTGAGGTATGCAAGTGCTGTTATGCTGAGCATAGGGGTATCAATCACCTGGCATCATTAATTCCCCCAAAATTAGCAGAAACAAGGTACCAGCTTGTTTCACACACACCTGACTTCCAATGTTGGCATCTTCTGCCAAATGTGTGAAAGGAGAATTTCTTCTAAAGCTCACAAGGTAAGGGGAATTCCTAGATCAGGAAAAAGAAAAGCACCTGCCATCGTAGATACTTGTAATCAGTGTGGCCGACAAACAATGACTTTGTGGTGAAGGCATAGGGCTGGACATCAACATCTGCACGAGTGATCTTGTTGATGAAACTACTCTTGCCCACATTAGGGTACCCACAGATAAGAATTGTGCGAGTGTTGGGGTCAATTGATGGGAGCCTTGACATGTGCTGCCGGACCTGTTCCAAGTATGCCAAGCTAGGACTAACACGCTTCATCACAGTACACATTCGCCCAAGTGCTGCCTTCTTCAGCTGCTTGCACCTGCAGCCCGCCCCCCACCAAAGGATACAATCTCTTACCCTTCTAAAAGGAAAAACCCTAGATATATTCCTCAACCACATAAAACTCCACAGGTAGAGATTGCCCTCCAAACCCTAAAACCATAATTCACTGCAAGACGGAACCCTAGATATATTCCTCAGCCACATAAACTCCACAGGTCGAGATTGCCCTCCAAACCCTAAAATCGTAGTTCAAAAAATCCTAAGTTCAGTGTAAATTCAGGAAGAAGAAGAAGAAGAAGAAGAAACCTACCTGTAAAGCGAGTCGCCATACTTGAGAAGACGCACATAGTCCTTGGAGATTTTCTCAATCAAGTTGCGCGCCGTATTGAGCTGCCCAAGTGCAAGCTTGTAGTGATCCTTATCGTACAAGTGGTTGAGAAGCTCGCCATAGAAGGGATGGATATCGTCCAGGCGCGGGAAATCCTCCAGGATGGTGGATATCTTCTCATGGAAGTTGCTCTGCGTGTACTTCACCTTGCGCATATAAAACTGGCGAATGCGGTTGATAGCATAGCCCTTGTGCACTACTGTGGGCGTCTGCCGCTGCGTCCGGGACAAGATAATGTCCACAAAATCCTTGCCGGACGGCACAACCGTGATCTTCTTGAAATTATAGAGCACCATCTTAACTTCTTTACTGCAACAATACTGGAATCAACTTATCTGTTAATGCCACACAAACTTAGGCGAGACTAGTTACTAGCCCTTCTGACTGGGTGGTGCATGTAGCCAGCCACCTGAAGCGCCTCTCGGAGGAGCGCCGCCGAAGGAAAGAGAAGGAGCTCTAAACCCTAATTCTTTGCTTAATACTGGAGATGGGCTTGGCGACCGTCGTTTCATCGGATAGAATATCTCCCTCGTCGATGGTTTGTCATCCATTTCATGTGAGAGACAGTAGATTTCATCCACCGTCTAAAGCACTGAACTGAAGCAGCTAGGTACCCCGAGTGAGCCTGTTGTGCTGATTCCAGGAGTCGAACTAACCCTAAACCCTGTTGTGGCTGTGAAATGGGCATTTCTGCCGCAATCTTTTGCACCCATTTTCTCGTGTTTGGTGATTAGCCTTTTTCCCAACTTTCTTGCAACATGGTCTTCTTAAGCGCTTTCCAAATTGACACACAGCCAAGTTACAGGTCCAGGAAATCTAGCTCTTTTGCTTTCTTGCAATTGAAATCCGCTTCTAAATGTCCCAATTTGAAACTGGATTGTGCAATTCCCTTCTTAGGGTTGCTTGATTTTCAGGCAATCAACTCTGATTATCATACAAGAAATTGGCTTTGCTAGCCTAATGGGTTGAATCTGAGCAGATATGAAAACAAAAAAGAGGAGCTGAGAAGCTGTTTGGAACATGAACAGAGAGACTGGGATGGCATCTGCTGTGCAATATTCCTTTGAGCTTTTTGTTGGTGAACTCTTTGAATGCCAATTGGTGGGAATCTTAAGTTCTGTCTTTTTTGTGACCTAAATTGTCTTTGATACTGGCTTCTATCTTTCAGGCTCAAAATGAATCCCCATGATTCAGAAGGCTGCAAGTTTTAGGGTTGGTACCTTGGCAGCTTGGACACTATATATATAGATATATATATAGTTTTTATTTTATTTTTTCACACAACAAAATTTTGAGAAGGGAAAAAGAAAAAAACCTTTCTGAAATATTCAGGAATATTTTTTATTTCAACATGGAATCTTCAAGATTCATTAATTCTTCAATGAATAAATGTTGAAGATATATATATATATGGTACTATAACGGACCTCTATCATGGTACTATAATGTTTGGCAAACACCACAAATTTCGCGTTCATCCATACCATAGGCACTCATTTTTTTATAATGTTTTTTAACACTTTTAGGGTTGAGTATAGATATGTTGTTGATTTATATGGCCATCATGCCCTTAAGTGTGAGCTTGACCCTTTTCTAGCCACTTCTATTATGTTCCACAACAGCACGTCTTGTTAGGCTTTCAGATGCATTTTGTGCACTCTTTTGAATGCTAAAATGATGACGAGCTTGATGAGATGCTAATGGATGAGGTTTTGACCTTAGGATGATCTTCAATGATCATTTGTAATATTTTGCAACTTAACACTAAATAAGCATGGCAAATCAACAACAACCCATATCTTTAAATTCAAATCATGGATAGGTAGTGAATATTTGCTTACCATCAGCTGCAACAAGAATAAGGGGACATGGATGTACGGGAATGAATGAAAGCATAAATGAATTTCAGTGGTAACAACAAAACATTTTATGATATCGTAAAATCACAAACACTTATTTTCAAACACAAGATTTTATTCTTACAAGGTCTTTTGAAACCACCCGGTACAAGAATAATACTCTCCACCGTATACATAGACATTCATTGCTTTTATAGTGCATCTATTGGTAGGTAAATTTTTCCCCTTCAATTCCTCCCTAAGTGTTTCATTCTTGGTAAATGTTTTCTTCCATATCATAAACCCCATGTGGATCACATCACTTGCATATCATCAACAAACTGAGTTTATGATATGGAATAAAACATTTACTAAGACTCCAAAATTTGGTTTAGTGTTTTGGACTCTTAGGAGCAAGGTTAAGAAACTTGATTTTGCATTACATTTATATTATGTAGTCTTTGATCATCATTCCATGGATGTAAAATGTTAAATTGTCATGACTTCTACATGCTAGTTGATGATGATTATTGTGCAAAAAAAGCAAGGTTATTTGGTTCACATTTAAGAAATACCAAGATCAAATACAGTAGGTAACTTTATTTACATTTGGAAGAAATTTGAATAACAAGAATAAAAAAAGTAAATTACTAAATAGTAATGTTCTTATTAAGAAGTTAAGAATGGGAAAGGTTAAACAATGGTAATAGAAAATGAAGATGGAAATTAAATTGATGGTGGTTAACCAAAAGGGGAACCCATGTAAAAGCAAAGCATCTAACTCTTAAATTAGCAACTAAATCATTCAAAATAAATAAAAATAAATAAAAGTTAATTTTAATGACATGAACTCTCATTCTATGAGACCTAGTAACAAATATATCATACCTATGACTAGTGTATGGCACTTGTTTGCCAAATATTTATTTATTTATAAAAATGAGGTGGGCAGTTTCCAATTTAGTTTTTTGTGCTATATTTGTAATAATAACCCAACAATTGGGAGAATAAATAAATTTTCACAAGTTGGGAATTCAATTCTCAAATTTTTTGACAAATGTCAATAAAGTTTTCCTTTTTTTCAACTAGACCTTTTGTGAACTATTTTGTGCCAAACATTGAGCTTAGGTACAATAATTCAATTGTGTTGACTTTCCCTTCAATGGACATTCAATTATTTATTAATAAAGTTAAATGTCAATAGCTTGAAAACAATATTGTCTATTTGGATAGGCTTTTGAAATTTAAAAGGATGTCTATAAACCAAAGACCACAAAGTCACACATGATTTGAATTGAATACTTTGTAATATTTTTCCTGCTTTTGTTTTTGGAAATTTTGTGTGGCCTTGATTATGCATGAAAAAATCATTGTTGAGGGAGAAAGTAGGTAATCAAAATTTGACAAGGAAATAGTACTTGGAATTTCAATGCTATTGGCTATTTGAACAATCAAATTGAATTGATAAGTTTTGGCCTTGCAAAATTGTGGATGAGGATAGTATAGTTTGAAATTTTATTTTCATTTGCCAAACTATCGATTCTTCAATGATCGATTCTTCAATGAGGTTCATCAATGGACTTTGGTAAGCATAAAAGGAAATATGGCTTTTTCAAATGGATTAGAAATATTACTAGTCATTTTATTTTTTGTGTGTGCAAAATTTTGCATTGTATATTTCAAAAAGGAATATTTTGTCACAATATTTCCTTTTTATGAAAATAAAGTTGTCAAAAAAGATATATTTTGAGTCAATTTTGCTAAATGTCTATTCCTATCTAGCAAGTGTTATAGGTAGCTAGACTATAGAAGGATTTTTTTTTACAAGTTCTAATTGCAGGTGATCAATTATTGCTAACTCCCTCTTGGGATGCTTGCTACCAATGGTCCAACAGAATTTTGAAAAAAATTTAAAAAATTAAAATTGATACTAGTTGTATCCAATTATCATTAATGAAATTGATTTCGATATTGGTGAGTGTTATCCATTCATTTGTTTAGATTAATATTTTGCAAGTAATTGTTTTCTATCCTTTTTTTTTGTGGGGGTATGCAAGGTATGTTTTAATGATATTTACTCAAATTGGAGGATTAGGTTCCACATGTGAAAATTACATTATCACTTCCATCAACCTAGAATTCCTAGAGAAAATGTGATATATGTTCATCTGTTAAAAATCAATAAGCCGACATTTTGGGACAAGGAGGCTTAAGGGTTTAATAATTTTCAAATTTATGAAATATGATTTGAATTCAAATTGTAAAACTCACAAAATGTTAGAAAGAAAAGGTCATATGTTGCAATACTTTAACATGAAAAACCAAGAGCATAAAATGATGGTACCCAATTATAAAATACTTTTTACTATGAATCTTTATGGGGTCATGGGGTCGAGATTTATAGGCCACTATATTTGTCCAATGACCTACTCCAAACAATCTCCATTGACCTTGCAAGGTTCACATTAGTATTTTTTTTTCAGTTTTGTGATGTAGCCAAGGTGGTGATTGTTCATAAGCCAATTTAGCCAAATTTGGCTACTAAAAAATAAGAAAAGATTTTTTTTGAGCATCCTTTTTTTTTGGCTCCCTACTTGAGCCATGTATAGAATTTGGCAATTTTACTAGATTTTTTTGGGAAAAAAAATTTCAAAAAAAAAAAAGAGTCATTGATTTGTCACAAATTTCTTTTCCTAAAATTTTCAATGTTGTGCAGAATTTCACAGAAGGAAAAAGGCTAGTCCCTATGCATCGACAAAAATTACATTTTCCTATAATACTCCTAGGTTGAGTATAACTTGAAGTCCCAAAGTCATTTAGTAACCTTTGTTCTCATGTCCCATTTAAGACTTCAGTTCCAAGATGCACAAGGTAGAACTGGAAGCATCATACCGTGATACATTTTTCAAATTTATATTCGAACGAATTTATGTCCAATGTATCCAATATTTCATCTATTGAGGATGGAG
>Ga0209208_10004688_pt1 | contig 19282 bp, 17 predicted proteins | sample S1TSphfallax_3_FD_187694 | JGI IMG/M metagenome (GOLD analysis project Ga0209208, IMG submission 187694) | Host-associated microbial communities from peat moss isolated from Minnesota, USA - S1T2_Fd - Sphagnum fallax MG (SPAdes) (version 2) | ecosystem: Host-associated > Plants > Peat moss >... | reverse complement strand
CAATTTTTTTTTGCAAAAGTAAATTATAAATAGAAATATGGTGAGTAACAATGGGGGCGCTTTGGGGGGGGGGGGTCATAATGATTTATGTAACCCCATGGAGTGTTTTTTACATCTACAATTTGTAAAGATTTAAAAACAAAAGTCCTAACATTATAATTCTACATATAACTTTGTACCATTATGATTCCATGTTGGCATTATTATTTTCTAACACCTTAGATGTGAAGGTTGATTAGGTGCGTTGATGTTATAATTGAACTATTTAGTTGGTAAACACTAACTGTGCAAGGACCATAAATTCCATAATCAAAATAACAAAACATTCTATGTTATGATTTGGTTACCACACATCCCCAATTTAACCCATTTACAAGCATGAAATCACTATAGTCAATGCATCACAAATGTGCACACCTTTATAATTATCCATGTCAACTTCTTTTTTTCACCAAATGCTTTGCACTTTGTATAGACATCTTCATGGGGACAAGTGCAAATGTTTTTTTCAACTTGGTGATATTATCAACCTTCTTAATCACATCATGAATAAAAACTTTGTTGCCACGACAATATAAACTTTGGTCACCATGACCATTTTTTGTATTAAAAAATCATTACAATGTTAAATGATTATAATTTGTTTTGCATTATAATAATCCCCTTTAACTATCACTTTGCTCTGATAACTAAAATGAAGTAACTAAATTTTTGTGCTAAAAAAATGAATGTACATATATATAATTTGTCCATGTATTACTAGTGTACATAACAACTATCAATGTGGTCTACCAATATCATGCTTTTAATTATAATTGAATCACATGGCATCTAGCAATTCATAAATTTACATGGGATGTACTTCATTTTTTAAAAAGGGGAGGAAGCCACATTTTTTGCTTGTAGTAGTGCATAATTGTCAATGTTTCCCTCATGTTTGTGTGTAAGCTTCTTTGTTAGTGCATGGGTGGCATTTTAAGTGGGTCTTACCTTTGTGTAAATTATAACACCTTTCAAATTCACTATTTTTGTTGTGCATAGTCCATTCTTGTTGAATGGACTCACACCTTGACTTTCACCACTAGCAAAAATTGTATGGATAACTCACCATTTTTGAAATGAATGAATGAAACATTGTGTATGGTGATTTATTGATTTTAACCATTAATGATCAAAGTCATTTCAAAACACTACTATATAACATGTCCCCAATCCACTAAACATTCCATCAAAGTTCCACTGAAATTGGGCAAACTTTACCAAAATGGATTGTAGGAGACTTTTAGTGGAAATGTTAGTGAACTAAAACACTTGGGAAAGACTTGTCACTTGCAAGTGCTATTTTTTAACAATGTGTTATTGTTTAAGGATATTCTTTGTGCATTATTGGTTGCACTTTAGTGAACATGCTGCTTAATTAAACAAATTCATAGTTAGGGTATCACTTTTTGGACACATGACTCAAGGACTTTGTTTTTGCTATCTTCCAAATATATAGAATAAATTTAAGTGAAAATATTGAATAATTCAAATTATGATAATTTGCATGGTGGTGGTGATTTTTAATATGCATATGTAATTATGCATAAATATTTGGTAAAATACAAAAAATGCAAAAAATGAGTACATAAGTTTTATAAACAATTTGATATGTATTCTTGCATGAATGTTTTCTTGCACATGTTGCCAACACTTGGAGCCACAAATTTGAAACCTAATGTACAAAAAATCCCAAATTGTAAAAGAAAAAATCATTTTCCTTGCAACCTTTTTGGAATGGATTATGTAGCTTTCAAAATTCTTGTATCATGTATTATTCAATCAAATGCATTATGTGAACATTATCAAACACAAATGTATGCATTATTTATCCATGAAAGAAAATTGAAGTCAATGCACTATTTAATACATTCATTTTTATTCCTTTAAAATGAAAATTGCAATTAAAATAAGGACTTAAATTATTTAAAAGGATTCAAAACAAAATCTATATTGTATCCGATCTATTATTGATTTTTTTATTAGATTAACATGACATCATTTTAGTTATAATCATACACCAATCCACTATAATCATGAAATAGTAAATGCAATAAAAATTCAAAATAATCTTTTGCAATCTTTTTGTGTGTGTTAGACTATCCTTTTTGGTACCTTAATTGTGAATATGCTCATTGATGAAATTCCACTTGCAAACATTACGGTTTGATAATTTGCCTTTGATTGTGGGTTTATGCAAGAGCTTGATGCCATGACAATGGACAATGGAATAAGGAACAAGAGACTGATGGAACTAACGATGGATGATGAAATAAGGAGCAGAAGAAAAATGGAACAAAAAACACTAGAGACAATGAAATTGGTGATGGATTGAGGAACTCACAAACAATCAAGTGAAAAACACTAGAGCAATGGATCAAGAAGCATAGTAATGATGAAACAATGGAGTTTTCTTGTTGAATTTTGTTATTTCACCAAACTAAGTTTCAAAAATCAATAGTTTAACATGATCGTTAAAAGTGTGATGTTGTGAGAATCTTCAAAATACCACAATTTCAAATTGCACAATTTTTAATATCCAAGAGTTTTTACAAGTGATATCCAAGGTGATATCTAATCAAAATATAAAGATTTTTTTGAATGTCTTCCTCACATGGGTATGTGATATGTACACAAATGTGACTAAATTTTCTTATGGATGATCACCACTTTCAGCTACCTACATCACAAAATTGAAATTTAAAAAAAAAGAAAAAGAACAAAGAAAACCTTGTAAATTGCCAGACGGTTGGTCAAAATGGGAGATGGGTAGGTACAAAAGGAAGGAAGGAAGGTAAGTAGGTCAAAGTGGTAGAGGGTAGGGTAGGGTAGGGTAGGGTAGGTTAGGGTGGGTCCATAGGAAAAGCACCATGCACCTCCACCACCGCCGCCCATAAAGCCCCATTGCAAAGCAGGCACGGCCCCACAGAGTGTGCGGATCCCACCCACCAGGACTGCGTACGAGGAGAGGAGCGGCAGAAGCGTTGCACGCACCGATTTCATTTCCTTTTCCCTTTCCTTGTTTTCCGTGGGGGCAGGCGTCACGAAGCTGCTGGAGAGGAGACCCCTTCTTCTCCCAAACCCTAGTGGTGGGAGTAGTGTCGACGAGCTAGAGAAGAAGAAGAAGAAGTAGTAGTAGTAGTAGTAGTAGAGTGGTGGGGGAGGGTGGGGGCGGATTTGGGAGTTTTTAATTTTACTTTGAAAGAAGCATAACTTACTTCCATGTCTTTTTGGTGATGAATCTTTCAAATCGCAATCGAGCTGTGCTCCAAATCCTAGCCAAGTGAAGTTTTGTAATCGATGTTCTCCAAATCCTAGCGAAGTTTTTTTCTGGTCTTCCGTGAGTTCTTTGGAGATTAGCCCCCCCCAAAAAGCAAAAAAAGTGACTAAGAAACTAGAAACTAGAAACCTCTGGGAGCTTTTCTTTTCCTTTTGTAGTTGGGAATTCCAGCTTCGTGATTTCAGTGGGTGAATTGTTGTTGTTGTGTCACAGACACTAGTGTTGGACTGTTCAGGGAGTGTGTGTGTGTGTGTGTGTGTTTTTGGCTATTACATGAACATCATTGTGTACAAAGGGGAATATTTGAAGGTGTTTAAATAGTAAGCCATGGGAGTACATGGTCTATGGGAGCTTCTTGCTCCAGTTGGTCGGCGTGTGTCTGTGGAAGCTCTGGGAGGTCGAAAACTTGCCATAGGTTGGCTCTGTCTCTCTCTGTTGGCTTTTTGTGTGTGGAGTCTCATCATAGTGAGCTCTATAGCTAAGTAACAGGCCGATGGAAATTTCCTTTCCAGGAATACTGAAGCTTCTTGATGGTGAAGGATCCTTTTTCAGCATTGCATTATTTAGCTACCACGAGCCCAAAACCCTTGTGGAATAAGCATAGTGTTCTCGGTTGAACTAGGAGAATGGCAACAATTTGCACCTTTTTGTAACATGGAAGCCAATTGGCATTGAATTCACAATGAATCTATTTAACACTTTGCATGATATGTGATATATTAGCTCTCAAGTTTCTTTCAATCACAACAACTGCAATGTTGTCAGAAGTTGAAGAAAGAGAAAGTTTGAGCCAGTGCTCTATGGCTTTGTTGAAATGAGTGAGTGTCATGTTTAAGCTTTCATGATCAATAGGTGATAACACATTCATGTTCCTGCTGTAACAGATGCAAGCATATGGATTATCCAATTCATGAAAGCAATGCGCGATGACCGAGGGGACATGATCCGTAATGCTCACTTGTTAGGGTTTTTTCGCCGCATTTGCAAGCTGTTGTACTTACGGATCAAACCTGTATTTGTCTTTGATGGGGGCACGCCTGCTCTGAAGCGGCGCACTGTAATTGCCCGACGCCGGCAGCGGGAGCAAGCTCAATTTAGATTTCGTAAGACTGCTGAGAAGCTGCTTCTTAACCATGTGAGCATGGCCAATACACTTTTCCCTGTCTTTTGTTCTCGAGGCACTGATTTTGTCATCTCCTATACTATGTGTTGGAAATGGTGGTGTCCTGACACTGTGAGTTTAGTGTGGAGAACCTAATTTTGCATTTTGTCCCATTTTTAAGGGTAGTCATATGAGACAAAGTGTGAAATCTGTGATATGATTCATTTATGTGTGTTTACACAAACTGTAAAGACACGCCCAGAGGTTCAAATCTAATCCTACAGGAAACACCAGGCATTCTAATATGTGCTACACCTGTAAGGCTAATGTAGCAGTTTGTGTGCATAACAGCTGCGAACAAGGAAACTGGAAGAGATTGCTGGGGATATAGGATCACTTAATTCACATGCACAAAACCAGCCGTTAGGTGGGCACAAAAGGAAGGGATATGCGGATGTTGTGCCTAAAGAGACAGAACAGTCCACTGAAGGCCCAACTGTAGCAGAAACTACAGCAGGATCTGAGGCCCCGTCCCCAGTTGTTGCCTCTGTTTCATGTGCTAGCACTTATCCACAGGGATCAGTTGATGCGTTGTAAGTTGAAATCAAATTTCTATCCATGTCATGATCTCCTCTGCTCATGTTTTTCTGTTGATTTGCTTATCAACTTGTGGTTTGGCAGATTGAAAGCTTCACCAGGAAACAAGCTAACCTCAGATGATGCAGCAGTTTCACCTGTGAAAAGAAAACAAGTTTTGGATGAAGCCATGGATAGGGTACAGTCTGTGGAAATGCCAGAGGAGGCCACAGTCAAGGATGCCAGTGAGGATGAAGATGAAGAGGATGAGGAGCTTGTTTATCTAGTAGGATGCTGCGCTCTCTCATGCTCTACTTACTAACAGCAGTAATTGATGTCTGGTTGTGTATTTCAGTTAGACTTAGGGTTGCATTTGAAACTATTAACCTATACCCAGGATTCCCATAATCTGACCATGTGACACACAATTGACATGCAAATGCAGCCAGCAGCACACGGAAAGCTGGATCCAGCAGTGTTAGCATCTCTTCCTCCTTCAATGCAGCTTGATCTTCTAGTTCAGGTGAGCTGGAACTTCATTGCAGATGGTGAAGAATTTGTCTGTAATTTTCTTGCACATAGAAACTCCTAAGTAAAATGCTTAGCTTGGTGTTGAGAAACTTCTTGATCAAGTTTGGTGTATACTGTGCAGATGAGGGAGCAGCTAGTGGCTGAGAACCGGCAAAAGTTTGAAAAAGTTGCCAAGGCAAGTCGTGTTCGTGATTAAGGCAGAGCTCATCTTTCCCTATTTTTTGTAAGGCACTCAGGCCATCTCAGTACAGTTCTAGCCTCTCTTTCCAATTTCCTTGTAGGAGTCCAAGCTTTGTTCTGAGCAGTCAGATGGGTTGGTTGTATTGTAGGCCCCATCGTCATTTTCACAGTTACAAATTGAAGCATATTTGAAGACAGTGGCGTTTCGTAGGGAGATCAATAATGTACAGAAGGCTGCAACAGGACGGGGTCTAGGAGGTGTCCCAAGTGCAAGAATTGCTTCAGAGACAAACCGCGAGTTTATATTCTCCTCCTCCTTTGAAGGAGAGAAACCGTATGTGCCTTTTCTTGCACACTGCTTTACCATTATTTGTCAGAAGCTTCTATCACTTTGTTTTGCGCTGCAGTTTACTGATTTTATTAATCCATCCATCTGTTTGTTTTTGCAGACCTTTGATGGGGGTCTACACAGGCAACCCAATAATAGCACCAAAACCTCCAGAACCCAGATCTCAACCACCATCAAGCTTGTTGTCTGCCATTTTAAAGCCCTCTCAACTCACAAACATAACATCAGGTGTGGGACCTGACAAGACTGCACTTGAGGAAGCAGACGGAAAATCAGAAAATTCTGTTCAAACATATGTTGATGAGAAAGGTCGGACACGTGTAAGCAGAAGACGGGGTATGGGCATCCGCATGACTCGAGACTTGCAGTGGAACCTCTATCTGATGAAAGATGCAGAGAAACAGCATTCACTTGGGAAAGCAACTGATGATAACATCATATCTGCCGCTCAAAGATTGTTGAGTAACGGTGATGGACAGGATTCTCAAAAGCTAATGAATGGAGGGATGGAGAGAGTGTTTGAGTCCATACCTTGCTCATTTTCTGAGGGGAGGGCTGCAACAGGTAGAGATGAAGGTTCTGAGATGAAAAGTGAAAACATAGCAGGCGGTTTGCAAATCTCATTTGATGAGGGTCATGTAGCTATGGAAGAAGATGAAGATGATGAGTTTTTTGAAGGGTTAGTTGCAGGGGCTTCCAATGTTGAAGACATTAGCAGTGGAGTGCCAAACTCTTGTAAAGGGCAAGTGAGTGATAAAGTGAATGGGGATCATGCCATTCCAATGGAAGGAGGTGAGGCTAGAGATGATCATGAAGTAGTGGGGCTCTTGCAGAAGGTGACAGCTGATGTAACACACATGGAAGAAGTAGAGTTTGAGTGGGAGGATGGCAACAGAAAAGAAAACAGTAACAGTAACACTGTTGCTGCTCCACAGTCACATACTAGCAATATTGCTTTGAACAATTTCTCACTTACAGGAGATAGTGATGCAGAGATGGCTCTTGTGATTCAACAAAGTTTAATAGAGCATGACAATAACCTAGCCCTGCAATCTGGAGGTTACCAGGAGTCAGAGGACACAGGAATGAGTGATGACAGTGACACAGGGAATAGTGATGAAAGTGAGGTAGAGTGGGAAGATGGGAGCGGAGCAGTGGCAATAAGTGGTGCTGGATTTTCTGTTACTGAACCAGGCATTGCAGGTGGGTTCTTAACAGAAGAAGACATAGAACTGCAAGAGGCAATTCGGCGGAGCCTAGATGATGTTGGATCTTGGAGACTTCCAGCACGAGTGGGACTTCCACAGTTAGTTATCAGGGAGCCCACAGAAGAGACTGTTAAGAGAAGTACAGTAGTTTTACCGGAAATTAGTCCCAAGATTGCAGAGGAGAAACAACTGCCTTCAAGTCTGAGCATGGAGTCAGAGGAGGTCTTTTTGACACGGGAGCGATTACGCAAAGGAAAAGCAGTGTTTGATGAGAATGTTAACAGCCAACTTTCTGAAGTAAGAATTGCTGGGAGTGAGCTAGTGGGATATCTCCCCAAGGAAATCAATAGTGTTGGTTACAAACAAGTCGAGCAGAGAGTTGAAGTTAATGAAAACCAATATGAGCCCATTGAAGATGCTTCAAAGTTGATATTCCCACCAACAATGGGTGCAAATCAAATTCAGCATCAATTGTACAGTACTGATGTTGAAAAAGGAGATGCTAAGTACTCCTTTCTGGTGGAAAAGTCTGCAGCCGGGATTCAGCATGCACCTGAAGGACCTTGTATCAGTGGAAGCAGCTCAGAAGTTCAAGCTGGAAACTATTTGGACTCAGAAGTTAAGATTGATCCTCAGCTGTCACAGGATCAGCCTCCAATCATGCAAGATGTTGCAACTGTCCAACAACTGCTGATCAGATCCTTGAAAGTTCATAACAGTGATGGTGACAGAGGTGTGGAAGCATCTTCAGGCATCACCCAAGTACAGCCTTTATCAAATGCTGTACAATCACTGGGCACCTCTCCCTTGCTTGTTGGTGAAAATTTAGAGATAGATGAGCATGTAGTACCACCTTCTCAGGCAATACCTGGAATGTCAGAGAAAGTCATTGGAGATCTGCATCCTGTCCTGCTTCAGCAGCTACCCAGGGCATTAGACAGTGATGCAGAGAATTTGATACGAGATGCTGAGGAGCAGGACTTGGTGAAGGATAGAGAAGCTATGCTGCAGCATGAGGCTGAGCTGATGGCTGAACAAGAGGTGGGTTTTGTTTTTTTGATTGCTGTTGTTCACTGGAGACAATAACATGGTGACTTGTTGATGCACTTAATAATGATGCAAGTGTATTTTATCTGTTCCATTCCATTCTGGAGATGCTAAGACAATAAACACTAATGTATACATGAAGTCTTCATCAGGCACTTGCAAGAGAGGAAGCTGAGTTGCAAACTGAGCTTGAGGAGGAGCAAGAAGAATTGCGGTCTCAAATCCAGAAAGAGCAAGAGATGCTATATGAGGAAGAGGCTGAGCTGCAGGCTGCACAGAAGAAAAATGAGCGTAATGCTGATTCTGTAACTGGGGAGATGTTTGCGGAATGTCAGGTGTATATTCATGATTCCACACACACACTTCTTTCTTGTGTGGCAGGCACAGCAAGTCACCCAGGGTCATTCATGCACCCTCACAGTGCTGTTGGTTCAATGTCGCTTAAGTTGGACCTTCTCTAGTTGGAAGCATAGCATATACCTTATGTCTAAGTGAAACAGCTCACTCAGCCAGGAAATATAAAGGCTGGCCAAAAGGCTTACAGGGATGGGTTTGTGTTGAGTAGTGGACTCATGCAGTGGTACTTAGATGGGATAATTCCTTTGTTTGGTTTAGTAGTGAGACATATTTGGGTGGACAAATCTCCAACAGGTATTCCATGTGGGAACAGAATGGTAACTGGATAGTGGATTGTGTGTCACAGGAGCTGCTGGAAATGTTCGGCCTTCCTTATATAATTGCTCCAATGGAAGCAGAGGCACAATGTGCCTACTTGGATACAGTCCATTTAGTTGATGGGGTTGTCACAGATGACTGTGATGTTTTCCTCTTTGGAGGCCTCAGTGTTTACAAGAACATCTTCGATGATCGCAAATATGTGGAGACTTACTACATGAAGGTTTTGTCTTGCCTTGATTTAGGGCTTGGGGTCTACTCCTTGTCTCTGATAATATATCCATCTGGTGATCAATGGAATATATACTCATTCAGATCTTGCTTCAATTCTAGTCCATGCTTTCAAGATGCAGTGTATCTGTTATGTGAACAAGGAAACATCATTCTCATTGGAAAAAATTAACTGTTACTGGAGTATAGGAATGATGTAATTTACTGAGAGTGGATTAGAGTGGCAACCTTACTTTGCTGGATTATAAGGATTGGATTGGTGGTGAACTTGTGAATCGCTGTTCAGGATGTGCAGTCAGAAATGGGTCTGAATAGGGAGAAGCTGATTCGCATGGCTTTGCTGCTCGGAAGTGACTACACCGAGGGAATCAGGTACATATTTTTCTGCATTTGCATCAACATTGTAGTATTGGATTACAGAACAATCTGTAAACACCTTAGTTGCATTTCAATCCACATTCATGATGACTGAACAACAATCACAGATTGCATTTTCTCCTAGAGCCAGATGATCAATTACTTGGTTTACTGCTATGTATGATAATGTGGCTTTGAGCTCTTTGTTTGTTGATAATCAAGTCTAAGGCTTGCCAGCTATACATTTCTGTTCCTTAAGCGTCAGTACTTGCTTTTGAAGATGAATGTTTTTGAACACAATTCTCAGGACAGGTTACTGTAGGCAACTATTTGGTTTGGTCTCAATACCTTTTTTGTAGCCATTCACATGACAATCTCAGCTCCTATTTGCAGGCTCTCTTTATTTCTGTCCATTTACAAGGGGGTTTGAAGAGGTTAACTGATGGGCCCTGTTTTTCTGTGAGCAGTGGAATTGGTATAGTAAATGCAATTGAGGTGGTGAATGCCTTCCCAGGAGAGGAGGGGCTGAAATCCTTTAAGAAATGGGTGGAGTCCCCAGATTTGTCACTACTTGGACTGCAGGGCAAGGGAACTAAGACAAAAGGGGGCCATTTGAAGCAAAAGTCACATCAAGTAGGTAATAAAGAAGGATATGCAGCATCAAATGGGGATGAGATGGTTGAAGATGACAGCGTTGATGGCATTACAGACGTTGGGGATGGGGATGATGTTGGAGATCCTGACATCAAAGTTCTCCAGCAAGAGTTTATGGAGAAACATGTATTCCCAGTCACCCTAGAAAATGACCTGGAATTGTATTTTTGTTTCCTGAGGTCATGGTTTTTCTTCAGACAGCACATCAATTTCGAAGTTGTGGCAGGTTGCAAAGGAGTTTCTGTATTTGGTAGAGTAGGGTTGTGGTTTCAGTTCACCACTAGGCTGTGCTAGGTACTGTAGCCAACACAACTATAGTAGGGTCACCAGGTCAACCAGTCATTGAAAGCCATGCGTGTATCTTGGATCAAACCTTGGAGAGGGTTAGGTGACTGTGTTGCCTGTTATGTCAGTCAGAAAGTGACCACCTCTTAATTGGAGTCAGTAGCGTTTTAGGATGAATAAACCCTAAACCATAAACTCAGTTGAACTTAGTTGGTGAAACTAATGTCTGCCTTTGGTTTTTTTGTAGAGAGCGGTGAGCAAGAACTGGAATATTTCAGCATCGTTCCCAAGTGAGGCAGTAGTTGCAGCATACACTAATCCACAAGTAGACAAATCAACAGACCCTTTCACTTGGGGTCGGCCTGATCTTGAATCTCTCCGCAAGTAAGAACAATCCTTTTGTGCCTCCAAATGCGTCCTCAGTTCTCAAATTTAGATTTGGCAATTGGCATAGGCAATGTGTTAATAATGTGCTTTCTAAGAGAAAGTAAATTGTGGGGTAAAGCTTGCAGGTTCTGCAATGAACGCTTTTCATGGGCAAAAGATAAAGCAGATGAATTGCTGCTACCCGTTCTCAAAGAATATGACCGCCGAGAGGTAAGCTGTGTTTCAGCTATGTTCCTTTTGAGCACAGACAGGCCTTTGAGCCTTTGGCCTAAATCAGTCTGGCTACCACATGTTAAATCTAACTGTCCATTTGGGGCGCCAGTCAGCCATGCAACACTACAAGGCCAACGATTGGATTTCATTTTGAGGGATGACAAGCATAATTTGATTTATAAGCAACACTATTGAGTAGTGTCTTCCTGTTGTGTAGTTTGAATTGTTACTGATAGTGCAATGCCTGTTGCAGACGCAACTTCGATTGGAGGCATTTTATAGCTTTAACCAGAGGTTTGCAAAAGTCAGGAGCACCAGGATACAGAAGGCACTCCGTGGAACTTCAGGCCAGTTGTCAGAGGAGCTTACACACATACCCTTAAGTCAAGATGACTCTCCACCTGTGAAGAAGCTGAGGAAGAAGAGCAAAGAGAGTGATCTAACAGCAAATATATCAGAGGTTACAGTTGATGAGGAAATTGATCCAATGATAGGGAAAGGAATAAGTGCCAATGCTAGCCGAGGTCGTGGAAGGACCAGCAAGGGTTCAAACAAGGCCAGCATTTCAGCATTTGACAAAGTGCCAGAAGAGAGGAAGGGTGAACAGAGTGTTCACTTGGAGGACACAGCCAGTTGTCAAGTAAGAGGAAGGGGGAGTGACAGAGCGAAGAGAAGAGGGAGGGGTAGAGGTAGAGGCAGAGGTAGAGGCATCAAGAAGGGTGTGAGTCAAAGCAAACACTCGGTACAAAATGAGAGCTCTTCCAGCCAAAGTGGCAGTGATGGTGCCTCAGAGGAGATTTTGGAGAAACCAGGTTTGTTGAAAAGGAAGGTTTTGAAGCCACTACCAGAGCCCCGCAGAGTAAGCTACCTCTTCAAACCACTTGACAAGCTCACAGTTTTTTCCTATTGTGTGAAATTTCTGCTACAGATCCATAATTGTAACATTTTCTCCCTCTTTCCTGGAACTATAGTACTTCAAGGTTTAATTTTATTCTGTTTTCTTAGAGGCATTGTTGGTCTGCTTCTTTGATCAGGGAACATTCTAAGCCTGAATTATTATTGTTTGTATATGCAGTCAAGCAGGGCACGTACTGAAGTGAAGTACAATCTGCATGATTCTGACAGTGGGACGAATTGTTCTGAAGAAAGTGAGGATGAGTCTCCTGTACAGAGCAGTAAGGATGCAGCCACTGCTCCAGTTGCTGCTGATACTTATGGAATAGACATAAGTGGTCCAGACATGGAATCTGAGGAAACACATGATAATATTAAGGATGGGTTCAGGCTCCAGTTTGCACCTACAGGAGGCACTTCACTAGACAGTGAGGTTCACTTGGAAGGTGGAGAGATTCGCAACAATGACAATGATCAAAACACAGTGAAACAGAGCTTGGAAAAGGATACCTCATATTTAGAGGGTGGGGGCTTCTGTGGAAGTGAGGATAATGAAGCAGATGAGGCAATTGATGTGGAAAGCACAAGAGCTCCAGATTACCTGCTCATGGGTGGTGGATTCTGTGTTCCTGAAGATGAAACTGACCCTCCTCTCATTGAAAGTGTTCAAGAAGAGAGTCATATGAGAGATGATTCAATTGCATGCAAGGAGACTGATTTGCATTCAACATCTGTAAGCCACAAAGAATCTGGTCTCCAAAAAGTTGAGGAAGACTTTGGAATGCACGGGATCCATCCACAAGTTTCCCAATCTCGGCTTTACATCCCAGGTCTGGCTCAAAGTGGAGCTAATGACCCAAGTGTAAGGGTACAATCAAACCTGCAAGAAATGGCAACTACTTGTAACCCCGGTACAAATGTGAGGACTGAAGCAGCATCAGGTTTGGGCTTACGAGCTGTTCCATTTCTTCGCCGAAAGAAGCATGACCAAAAGCCACAATCTTGACACTTGTTTGAACTCTTCATAGAGGGGGTTTTTCCTCAAAATAAAGTTGAAACCTCAAATGTGATGTTCTACTGCTAGTGGATTTCTGATGCCTAGTCTTTAAGAATCAGAATATTTATTGTGGAAGAGATAGAGATGGTCACAAGTTAGGTGCAGAGTATACATAACAACATGACCTATATGGTTTGCAGAAGACGAAATACATTGGGATGGAAAGTTTTCTCTGTACCAGAGTAAGGTACTGAATCTTGAAATTTTGTTCATAATCCTGTACAACTAAACTCATATTGGGCCACACCTGTATCATGTGGCCGTCACTGTGAGCTTTGGACACCAAGTGGTTGGTTCCTCAATGCTTTGGCTTTGTAAATTATCAGAGATAAAATAATTAAGATAACCATGAGATATATTTTGGTGAACTGTGTAACAAAATGCCATCTTGTAAAACACCATCTTATAAGGATCATCATGATCATTGTGAATGACGGACTGATAGCTTTTGGACTTTAAGTTGTACTATGCTTATTTCTGACCCAACTACATGCTTGTAATTCATGTTTGTGAAAGCATATTGGGGGAGGCATGTGCCTTGAGACTTCCAAGGAGGATATCAAGAAGAAAGGCATTGAGGAAAAGTCTGTAAAGGGTGAGAATTCTAGACATTCCACTTCTGTTGAAGCTGCTAAATACAAGAGCTAGTTTCCAAGAATTTGAAGAGGGGAAGGCACATCCAGGACACACAAATCACAGTAGGGGCCAGGAATCAGATTGTCAAATTTGAAATGATGCTCTCCTCAAAATTTTAGTGCTTCCAGTAAAGAAAGCACCTTTACAATAAGGAAAAAACATTTCCAGCCTCCAATGCTCTCTAGACTGCAGAAAAACAGATCAGGTGGAAAATTTGGACATTGAGCATCACCATTGAGGTACTACACATTCACTACTAGTACTTCGACCTATTGCCCCAAAATCTTGTATTGACTTCTAAACTTCCGCAATAATGAAAATCAAAATGCTCGTCCTTTTCTTGTGATTGTGAGAAACCCAAGCAGAACCAAAGAAAGCCATATCTCTGATGTCAATTCTCTTCCCGTCAATCTGCTTAGAAAGCCATATCTCCAATGTCAATTTCTTCCTGTTAATCTGCTTTCAACCTCTTTGGTTGACGTCCATGGGATGACCTTCCGTATTTGGTAACGAAGAAATTGCTAAAGAAAGCCAGCAATGAGATTGAGTAACAAAATAGCATCTGCAAATTTCCCACAGAACAGTGCCACTCAAATTCAATTTAGAGGCACTATATGTTTGAACATCATACATTAAAAGCAGTCTAAGCTTGTCTCTGCTTCCTAAGAATTTCTGTGCGGATGCTTGTTTCTCCCTTAAGCACTTGAAGAAGCTCAGTGGACAAGTAGAATCACACAAACTTTAGATTTGAAACTAGAAAGCAAGCAACACAAGTGACCAAGTATAATATCCTCATAAGTACTGAGAACCTTTCCATACTTTTACCATTTAAGTCCAAACTAAAATTGAATTGAGGGATGACATGATAACAGGGTCATAGAGATTTCACATCCGATGACATATTATCAAATAGGAGAAAGAGGAAGCCCAACCCCTAAAGGACAAAAGGGAAAGAAAACCGAGTGGATTGAAAACAACCAGTGGCAGCCACATGTTTCAGAGACCTTCAACAGCAACATATTTAGTAGTGACCAGCCAGCTACTATAACATCCCCACTAACAGCTACTATGACATCCCCCCACACCACTTACCACAGTACATGGAGGTCAATGTACTACATTAACAAATATACCAAGTTTCTGTCACAAGACCAGCAGTAATGTGAAGACTCACTCATCCATGATGCTGGGCAGCTCAACAGAACTTGAAAGACAGAAGGAAACAACCAAAGCAACCAAAAAGAAAGAGGAAAACAAAAGGAAAAGAAAAAGCAAAAAAACCAAACAGCCAGACAAATGAGTTAACAATGCATGGGATGAAAACAAATCCGGTGTGGGACAGTATTTAGAAAGAAGGTTTTCAGCCTAAATTAATTAAGTCCAATGTTTCAGATGCTCCTGTGACTGTCTGTGGTTTGTAAACTTGAATACCCACAATACTGAATGATTTCTAGACAAAAGAAACTTACCTGTGGTAGATGCTTAACATATGATGCAGGTTGCAATAAGCCATAAACTGCTTGTGCAATAAATGCTACAAATTGAATCATTTGTATGATGGTCAGGTACCTGCATGAAGTTGAGCATTGAATTTGAGTCAATAGTTGCCACCACCATTTACTTCTGGAAGCCTCTTTGTTTCTTCAAAACTTCTCTTAGTACCACAGGGTTTGAATTGACACTAGGATTTTCCAGAACCAATGGGACAAATGTGCGACTCAACTTACTTTCCCCAGAATAAATATTTGCGTCGACAATTTTCATCTTTTGCAATAGTAGCTGCTAGCAGATAATACAAATACATGGCCACGTGAACCCATGAGTTGAATGCTGCTGAAAAATAGGCTGCATGATCCACCTCCACAACACCCATTGTCAGTCTCAATCACCACCCAGACTTTCAGCATTGTTAGGAGAAAAGAATGTTCAAATCTTAGAAAATGTGGCAGCCTTCCCTGTGCAAAATTTGGACAAGGAATACTGTGGAATAATCTAAAGTGAATTGAAGTGTAGAGCGAATGAATTTCTTCTTTGTGTTGATAGACTTCAATAGGTATGATCGTGTTTGCAACTGTAGAAATTATTTTGGTCATGGGCTCCAAAACAATACATTCACACAGGCATGAGAACAACACATGAACAAGTTGTGTGGAAATCTCTGAAATCTTGACGATCTAATCACTCAAATTGCATTGCCACTTCTGGGTTGTGGTAGTTCTGTGCGGTCTCTAGGCAATACATGGAAATAGAAGAGTTCCAAAGGCTCACCATCACCAGTTGGGCATAGGTGGGCAATGATCCACCACACACAGCAAATGCTAGCATGGTGGTAGAGATGAAGGTATGTAATCTGTCGTAAGTTTCTCTTCAAAAGCATCACTACCTGTATTCAACATGAAAACAAACCGTAGCCAAGTTTAGGTTTATATCTGAGTCTGCGCTTAGTCTCCAAAACACTGTTAAGATACAGACTCTGAATTTTCCAAATTCCACAAAACTGGATGTTGGTTAGTCCTGATCTGGAGTGTCTGGGAAAAAAACAAGCTCATCTCCCTGAATTGATCAGCAATTATAAGAAATGAACAACTTCACTCTCCTTTGCTGATGGAGTCAAAATTGATCAGCCGTGCATTTAAGTTTCAGTGTGTGATTCAAACGTACGTCAACCCTGGACTAAGCCCAATGAGATGGAAACATGGAATCAAACTCATTTGAACCAGATTATTACCGTATCCATGAACTCATAGAGCTTGGAGACATAAAAGATATATATGTAGAATCCCATCTGCAAAAGAAAAAGACACATTTATTCAACAGTTTTACAACAGCATGCAAAACCTTATGGGTGGTGTGAAAGACATATAAACACAAAAATCAGGCAGGGCAGGTACTAGCATCTCATTCTCAAATTTGAGGAAAACCAAACTGAATTCAGAACTATACGACTTAGAATGCCATTTTTTCACTGCAGCAAAAGCACTTGCCTTCACATGCTCATCGTTGCTGGGGTTTCCCCAAATAGAGTATCTGCATGGATAGAAAATGGACACAATATCTTCAGAACTTACTGCTCACTGCCAACAGAAATTCTTCAAAAAGTGTGACGATTTTTTTCTTCAACTCTGTTGCAGAGATTTATGGTTTGTGCACAGAATCATTTGGGTACAAATCATCAGTGATCAGGATGATGGTGCTGCAAGCAAAGGGGTTTAGGGTCTAAGAAAGTGACTGTTATAGAGAGAGAGAAAAAAGCTTGAGAAGAGCAAGAGGGATGGAGACGATGAAAGAGAGAGAAAGAGAGAGAGAGAACCTGTGACGGCGAGCTTCAGTGAGGATGCCCAATCCCAAGTAAAAGCTGAGGCAACACAGGAACATGTTGTGCGCAATGATTAAACATTGCAACCATTTGGGATCCTGAACTCGGGGTTTCAGACCCGAGCGCTTGATATGGGAGCTCCACACCCACACAATGACCAGATACGAGACAGCCGCCACCACCACCGGCACGGGGCTTCTCACCAGCGGCAAATCGGCGGTAATCGCACTGGGTTTGGCCATGTTCAATCCAATGACCTTCTCTACAACCCTCCGCGCTCCTGCATCGATCACGGATGCCACCGTGGCGGGAAGAGATGAGGAATTGGCAAATCCAAACACTCCTAGTCCTCTGGTGGAGTTGTTCCCTCCCATTTGCCAACCGACGACCTTTCTCGAATCTTCTTCTTCTGCTACTCTCGACCAGACTTCCTCGCCACCCATTGTCATAAATCTCGTGTGGTGTTCTTCTTCACCTCGTCCGCCAATTCGCAATTCGTGGGCGCTTCGAGAAATCGGTTTCGGTGCGGTTCAGGGCCACTGGAGGTTGGCGAGCATCCATGGAGGAGGAGCCTCTTCTTTCTGGAGCATCTGAGCAAAGACGAAGCTAGCTTCTGCTGCTGTTGCGGTTCACAACAATCACGCGTGTACTGCAAGAAGAGGAAAGAATTTGCACTTCGTCTGAATTTCTTTTTTCTTTACTAGTTGTGGTGCTAACTGCATTCATTCCCCGAGGGAAAAAAAACAAAACAAAATGACTGACATCCACTCACCCCACCAAAACCCTCAAAGGAGAAAGTATCAAGACTCAAGTACCCCCCAGCAAAACATAAACCCCTTCTTCACAAACCCACCCAACCGGGAGATAGAATGCCGCTGCAACCCAAATCCGGAAAGGAGTTTTTTGGGTTCTCTCCGAAAGTACAGAAACATGCAACCAAAAAAAAAAAGAAAAAAAGAGCTCAACGTAGAGAAAGAGAAGAATGGGGAAGAATCAGAGAGCAAATGCTACCAGAAAAGAGAGAGAGAGAGAGAGAGAGAGAGAGAGAGAGAGAGAGAGAGCTGTGTTTTTTTTTTTTTTTGGGGGCCCTCTCTCAATACTTACCTATCCTGAATGATGAAGGAACAGCAGCTTGATCATTCTCTTGAAGGGGAAACGACTTGAGATACATGCAGCTCTCTAATAAACTCACCACACCCACAAACTCAGAATTTCTTTTAAACAAAAATGCTGATACCACAATTACCAACAAGAAACAAAAAAACACCCACACAAACTGATGATTTTTTTATAATAAAAATACTGATACACAAAACAACAACAACAACAACAACAACAACACCCACAAAAAGCTATAACAACAAAAACTACTCCAAAACACAGACACAAGAAGAAGAAGAAGAAGAAGAAGAAGAGAGAGAGAGAGAGAGAGAGAGTGTGTGTGTGTTTGTGTGTGTTTTTGCAGCAGATAAGGGGTGATGGAAAAAAGGATGTTGTAATAATAAGGATGTGTGATAAGATGTTTGCACCACTCCTTTCTTTCTAGGGAGGAGACGAAAGGAGGCTCCTCTCCTCTCTCTCTCTCTCTCTCTCTCTCTCCACCCCCAATGGGTCTCTTCTTCATCTGAATTAAAAGAATTTGATGCCAATGAATTTTTGTGATATAACCCATTACCATTACCAGCCCCCCATTTTTCTTTTTTTAATTAATTAATTAATTAATTAATTAATTATTCCCTCTTTGCTCTATATAGCCAAAAAGTTATATATCAACAATGTTTTAAAAGTGCTACTAAAATCAAGTGTTTTTTTTTGAGATTTTTCAATAGCCATATTTGGACCAAAAATTTGAAGTGAAATTGCCGGACTTTTTTTGAATTTGGTTCAACTAGGTACTAAGCTCAAAACATTGAATGGTGTTTTTTTTTTTTCTTTCTTTTTGGGGGGAAATTTTGGTTTTCTTATTTGATCTTTTTTTACTAAATTTGGCTAAAATATTTCCTATTGATCAATTGTCAATTTGGTTATATCACAAAAATTGGCAACCCAAAAAAAAAAAAATTTAAATTAAAAAATTAAAAAATTAAATTAAAAACCACTGGGATGGATACTACTGATCATCCAACCTCCATCCCAACCCCCCCCAAATGCATGCATGCAACAAACCGCCCTTATCATATCTTCACTTTTTTAATGCACTTTTTTTGCTGCTGCTTTCTCCTCCACCATTGCACTTGAGAATTTTTTTAATTTTTTTTTTTTTTT
>Ga0209208_10004687_pt1 | contig 19288 bp, 7 predicted proteins | sample S1TSphfallax_3_FD_187694 | JGI IMG/M metagenome (GOLD analysis project Ga0209208, IMG submission 187694) | Host-associated microbial communities from peat moss isolated from Minnesota, USA - S1T2_Fd - Sphagnum fallax MG (SPAdes) (version 2) | ecosystem: Host-associated > Plants > Peat moss >... | reverse complement strand
GGGGGGGGGGGGGGGGGGGGGTGTTGACCCCAAATCAAGGTGTTAAGGGTTGTGCTAAAATTGTGCCTAACAAGATTACTTGAGGTTCTTAGTGGTTATTTAATCATAGGTTGTGTAAGTTAACATGACATGTTGCATGCACTAGTTTGCCATTAGCACATTACATTTGCAACTATCATATAAAGTCATAATTAAAGTTGAACAAAATACCACATGTTATTTCATCACTTTAGAACCACATTACTAATCACAAAAACAATTAAATTTTTATTTATAATGTTGAATGTCACTAATTGTGGATCATACGATTGCATTTCTCATTTTCAATTTTGTCCAACCAACATTAGTCACCCAAAATTAGAATAACTTTCTTCAATTTTGAAACTTTTCAAAAATTGGGAATTAAAGGTTATAACAAAATCAAAGTGCTAACCAACAATGGTTTTAACCCACCAAAAGCATTTGCCCATTTTTTTGGTTGTCTCACACAAAGTTCATCAATGGGATTACACATTTTCCATTTTACAAGGATTAGAAGATTGTCAGGGTACTTGGAATTTGGTAGGGGTGTGTTTCATAGCGCTTTTAAAATAATATTCCTTAGGTGCTAATTAAACTTTACCATGTATTGAGTAGTGCTTTGTCCCATGGGCCTTCCCTGACTTGAGTCATAGTGCCAAGGATGGTAGCCCATGGGCATAGTCTTGAAATTATGGGAGGCCCATGGGACCAAGCCTTCCCTAGCTTAAAGTACAAAAGGTTTTATACTTGAATGTTGGAAGGTTTGCATACAAATGGTAGAAGGCCCCTTCACTCGACTTAAGCATCTTCCATCCAAGGAGATGATTTCAACCATGAATAAAAAATCCTTAAACCTTGAAGTGCTTGATCTTTCTTATTATGTTCCTTAAGGTGTCCCTAAAGAGAACTGTTATTTACTCCACATTCTTTGCCCAACGTTCCCATATAGTTTGTGGGGAACAACATTTCTATCTTGGGAGGGTGCAAAGTTCCAAACCATCTTGGGAGGGCCTCTTGATTGACCAACTACTTTTATTTAAAGATAAAAATGAAACCATTGATGCAATCACAACTTTACCATGAATCATACTATGTACACCACTGAAGACTGTGAAAGAAAGTGCTCCAAATTTTAAGGCCCAGAATTCAAAATGTCAAGCTTAGAACTACATCATTGAAGAGAGAAAGCAAACTTGGAAATACAGTTCATAACTTCACAACATAAGCTTTACCAACATGATCTTCACGACAACTGATCTTTGGGCAGCACCAGTTCAGTCCTATAGGAGACCAATCTAGCTTTGATATCTCATCCCTCTCCTGATTTGGGCAAAAACTTTAACCAAAGATTTTGAGTGTGTCAACTTTGGATCCAGCAGTTGGATTCATATCTCTATTCATATTGAACATGATCTTGAACTAAGGTGTTCAATAGACATAAAATTATGTCCCTTCAACACTGAATAGGGCTTAAGCTCTGGGGGTTTAAATTGATATCATTTAAGTGCAACTAACCCTAGTCATGGACAATTTATGTTGTGAGTTGTGCCAAGTAGGTAGGCATACAAGGTGACCTTATGCAACTCCACCCAAACCCCTTATTTTAGGCCTTCAACCCTGCTTATAACATCCAAGACAGCTCCCTAATTGTTTTCCAATCCTCACCCATAAACATGAAAATGGAGACAACAGAAGGTGAGAAAAACTCTTGAAATAAAATCATATAGACTTAATCAAGCACAATTATTATATTTTGCAGTGCATTTTGTGGATTGTGTGCAAATATATTGACCTGAAGCTTATTTATCAGCCCAAATTGGCATAAGCTTGAATGTACTGTATCCAAAAAATATTGTGCAAGTCACCTTTGAGACTGCTTTTAGTTTTGTGGGAGTGAGCCCTCCAATTCGGAAACCAGATCTTGAGCTTGACCTTGGGAGCTGCACCCCATGTGTTCCAACTACTACCCCCTTTCCACAAATGTTTGCAATTTGCACCGCCTACATATTAGAGTTGACACTGTGGAGAAAAGAAGGTCCCTGACTCTACAGGAGCATCTACAGGAGGTGGCTCTTCAAGTTAAATTCCAAAGCACTAGTTTGTGATCCACGTCCATCAGAGAGAATCTTGCTGGGATCATGGAACTAAATCCAACCCAACACTGTTCCAAAGGGACTTGATCATGGTTTTGTGTGCATTCTTACATTCCTCACTTGGGCTATAATTTCCCACTTTGTCTGCCACTAGCTGGAAACTAGAAAGGATCATCCCTCGCAGCCAATTCCTTGATGACTCCTGGAGTGCACTTGTGGGTACCAAATAAGATGGAGATAGAACAGCCGCAAAATGAACAGTTCAGGACCCCCAGTATCCCATGGTTAGCTCAAAAGTTATAGGCTTGTTTCTCACTTTGACAATATCATGTTCTTTTTTTAATAGCTTAGATTCATAGAATATAGCAGCCTCATCATGTGGGTGCATGTTGTTTTTAAAGGAATTTCAGTATGTAGCTAAAGTGGCAATCATGCATATGAACATGTTGGAAAAATGGCCATATAATCCCTAGGAAGATTTAGCCAAATCTGGATATGAAGTACAAACCTTTAATCAACTTTGTATACTGATGGTTACACAGTGACAAATAAATATAGAAATCTGGCAAGAAAAAAAATTCCCTCACTTCTGGGGATTAAAAACCCTCCAAAATCACTTCATTTTGGAAATTTTAACTTTTTCTTTCGCTTTTTGCAGAAATTTTGCCAGTCAAAAAAGGTCGCCTTGGTGCAAAGAAGATGGTGTCCCAATTTGGAGTTTGGTCCCAGTCCCTTTGACTCCATGATGAGTCCATACTTGCACAAAATTTGAAATTTTAGAACCACCCATCATGGTTCTTTCATATGCAAGTAATCAAAGAATAGGATGTGACTAGGCATTCCATGAAATTTTTAAGAACTTGTATTTTCACCTCCCAGAGAGTGCAGAGGAGGGAGTCAGTGTCTATTATCCTGTTAGCTATAGGGTCAAAGGCCACATACATGTACACAAGTTAGCTTGTCCTTGGCCATGGCCTCTGAGCAGCACAGAGCCTTGGACCACTTTTTTGTGGCTGAGCGGGTCTTTTCTTGTGCATACATTCAAGCTACCAACATGACCATAGCCCTCAAACACCCTATTATTTCTGCTGCACAAAAATGGGTTGTGAAAACTCATTACAATTACGTATTTGTTTGTCCATTTGCAAGTCCAAAAGAAGAATAAATCATAGTCAATTGAACATGCATGATTTAGTTCCTCTTCATGCTCCAGGAATCACACTTGCTTCGTCGTCCAAATGGACTCATTGTTCCCAAGTGCAAAGCATGAAAGGTTTTTAGATTCAAATAACAGAAGGTCTGCATCTGATCAGCGGAAGCCTCTTTCAACTGAGGAAAGAATCTCCCATGCAAGGAGGTGTATTCCAATAGAAAGCCAAAAACCTTGGACTGCTTTAGGGATGAGGGTGAATAGTGAATACCACTGGAGTTGAATTGGATAGGATGGACATATTCTGGTTCTGTTTGGTAACTGGATTCAGGCTGCTGGTTACAGGACATAGCTGAGGTGCCGCTAACTGGCAGCCTCTCACCAGTTACCTAGTCCATAACCATAGGAATGGGATTGTTTAGGACATGGGGTACATGATGTAGGGCATGAGAGGGTTTAGGGTATAAAAGGGTTAAGAGTTCAGACTTTAAATTAGGTGTTTGGCTGCAGGCAGAATACCTACCTGAGAAGGCTCAAAACCAAAAAGAGATTTTTCATGTCAATTCAGTTTTTGCAGAGATGGTTTAGCAGTGGTTTGGTACCAGGCCACCGCCCATACAATGTACTCCATAGATCTTCAAAGAAAATGACTCAATCTTGTGAGGACATTGAATGAATGAGAAATTACTCAATCTTCAGAGGACATTCAGATGCTGTATTCTTTGATTCTTGAAGTCACTTCAGATCCTGAACATCGTTGCAGGTACTAGAGAAGGGACCAAGATTCCCAATGTATATGATTTCATCATCTAGATCTAAACATATTTGAAATTCAGTACATCTATCTATGAAGGAAGGTAGACTTTTGTTTGTTTTGTTTGTTTGTTGTGTGGTCTCTCCGAAACTACAGAGTGCCTCTTTTGCTGCACTCTTCGAACTGTTGGAAAGCCCTTGATGAGGAGGAGGAGGGGGTACACCAAGTTAGTTTCATAATGTTGAATAATTTTATACAGAAATTTGGGTGCACTTTTTATATTGCTAGAATGCCCAGTGAGTAGGATTTAATGAAGGTGATTTGGAATTTTTTAGAAAGGTGTGAGAAATATTGAAATTTGAGTATTTTTGTCATTGAAAATTCAATTAAATTAATAAAAATAGTTTTGGAGGGGAAATTTTGTTGGGTAACAAGTTCACACTTGGGTCTAGTAGCACATGCCAGAATAGTCTTCACAAAATCCAGCTGATGTCTTATGCAAGCATCCTTTAAGGGAAGAATTGAGGTTTCAGTCCAATGCATGGAGACCACTATATCATTTATTCAGCCTCGCCTCATCAGTGAACAATGTTGCAAAACTTTGGGGAAAAAAACTGCAAAATGGATGAAAATATGAGTAAATTGCTCTCAGAAACAAATAAAGAATCTATCCCCATGCTAATGAAATCTATGTCGGGCTAATGGATGGAGTATTCTTGAAAGCAAGGGTATGACAAAAAGTATGACCATTTTGGTATTCCATGCGGGCTCACAAGCACCTTACAGCCCAATTCACAATGTCAGGCAGGGGCTTGACCATTACATAGTATATGTAAAACACTTTGCAAAGCAGAGGCAAGCATCTCACTCCTTCAAATGCCCGTGTAAATTGTTACCCTTCTTCACATTTGAGTATCAAGTGAATTCCTTGCCTGATCCTATGCCAATGCCGTCATCAGTTGACGCTCATGCTAATTGTAGATTGACAAGTTTGGGTAGCTGCAACTAATCCTAGTAATAAGGCGCGCCAAATATAGCGGAGAAGCTGGAGACCAAGGACGAACCCGGAGCCCTACCCCAAATAGACGTGCATGAATGCTGCATTTATGAACCCAATCATAACCCCATCAATTAAGTAGCCACACAAAGACATTCTAGTATTTAATGCTTTTGCACTCACTACAATTTTTTTGGGGGGTTCAAATTTCAACCCCACAAATATGATTTCAACATATACAAAGGATTTTTAGTGAAAAAAAAATGGCCCAAATTCATCATACTTGGAGAAACAAAAATTTCAAATCGCCAGATTTTAATGATAAGTTCCAGTAGTTAAGCCAAGAATATTGAAACATTGTTTTGTTTTGTATTGTCGTATCTGGTTTATGGCTGAATTTGGCTAATTTTGTTATGACTGATTACCACTTTTAGCTACATCACAAAATTGGACCCCAAAAAGAAAAACACACACTCTACTCCACTAATTGACACTAGGTTACATTAGTGTTTCTTTTCCCATTTTTTAATGTTCCATCATGATGGATCCCCCTAGTGTCTAGAATCCCAAAAATCCCAAACTTGGTTGCTTTAAAAAAAATGCTATGAAACCAAAATGTGAGTTGAAATGTGGCCAACAAATCCTGAATTATTTTTTTAAAATGGATATATATGAATATCATAATGGGTGCGAAATTTTGCTCCCAAAAAAAAAGAAAAAAAAAGAAAAGAAAAGAAAAGCTGGGCTACATATTAATTCACTCTAGGTGCTAAATCTGTCGGAATGTGTTGGGCCCCAGTCACAACAAGCTTTGACATTTAGCGCTTTAATGCTGTGAGCTTTTGGTGGCTTAAAAAGTTTGTCAGGATCGTGGGCTTTTCGTGGCTGCCGTGAATAGCTCGTCTGCAGGCCATACTTTTTAGCTCCTCATCCGCCCCCCATTAAATACACCACTCTCTCTCTCATACAAAATTCAAAAGGCCAAATTTGCACCCACCAAATGGGTGCTATATGAATTTATGTCCTTGATTAGATACCTTACCCTAAGGTCAGTTTCGTCATTAAATAATCCTCAAAATAGTAAAACGAAATTTTGTGGAAATATGAAGTTGAAATGTTGAAAATCAGCCTAATTATCATACGCTACATCTGAATAATTTCACTACTTATATCACAATATTATAGTAGATGATGGAATTTTTTTATTTATTTTTTAAAGTGAGTTCATTTTTAGAAAAAAAAATTTATTCATTTTGTCAATGTGGAAACTATCCCTAGGCTACGGTATGTGAATTTATGTCCTTGGGTAGGAACTTCCAAATTCAGCAGTGATTCTCATGAATTCTTTTCATGGACTTGAAGAACATGCTTGCTTTATAAATATTTTCAAGATATTTTTGGTGGGCCTAATTTAGTTATTACTTTTACAAAACTTACTTCCAGAGTAATAAAAAAAAACCTTAATACGAACTCATAGCTTTTTCACAGGCATGTAAGTAACCCCTTCATGGCTTGAATATTAAAGATCTATCATAGCAGCTTGTGCCTATTGTTTTCTCACAACTTAATGTCTTTGAACCCTTAATACTATGTGCATGGAGTCCCCTACATGGTTGCATGCTACCCCATCTCCTCAACTGTGACAAGCACTAGCTATGATCCCCAATCATGTCAAAGATCACATGTTTAACAAGTTTAGGGTTTTCCAATTGATAGTTTACCTAAACAAATTCTTAATCATCCAACTAGGTTAACAACCTATCATTGCTAGGTAGGTGAGTAATAGTCGGGTTGATAATTGAGTGTTTTCTCAATAACTAATCAACCCTTGTTAAAACCAGTGTGGTCTGGTTCTTACTTTTGAAGAGAACCTCTGGTCTCAGTTCTAACCTTTTTTTTCAAAAGTTGAAGGAACCCTTGGTTGTGGTTCAAGGAATTTTCTGTTGTATACTAAAACCTCTCGTCTGGTTGTATCCAAATTTGGCCATACAAGCCTAATACTGGTATCAGGGTTCTTTCTTTTCTTTTACATACCAGACAGGTACTGGTATTAGGTACTAGGTATCTTTTCCTTTATTAGCCTAGTGGCCTGGAAGAAGAAGAAGAAGAAAAAGAAGAAGAAGAAGAATTCCCCAGCACAACTTCCTTTTACCCTCCTGGCTTTTTCAAAATGGTTTTTCTTCAAGCTGACCCAACAACGGAACGGGATCATGGCAAGCAGACAAGAGATTGACCCGTGAAATCTGGCAGCTGAAAGACAACAGAATAAATGAAGCACGAACAGCAGAAGCAGCTTGCAGCCATTAGGGTGATGATGATGAGGTTGTAGCAGCTAGCTAGTGCTGTCCGGGATACAATAAGAGATTAGATTTTGGCAGCGTGATTTATTGCCCAGAAACAGGAGACCCTTAATTTGAGTCCAGTGACTTCATATAATAAATTTAGGTAGAGCTCTATCTATCTATCCATCTATCTATCTATCTAATATCGAGTTCTAACTGTGGATGCTGGTGTGTTGAACTTACAAAGAGAAGGATTTGTAAGATCATCAAGCTGGGACAACAGCAGCCGGGGAATTGGAACTTGGGTGTAGCAGCTCTGGACTAGACAGTGTTTGGGTAGGCTGCATTTTTAACATAGCTTTCGCGAAGAGAGAGAGAGAGAGAGAGAGAGAGAGAGAGAGTGTGTGTGTCTGTTTGTGTGTCTCTCTGTGTTTTTTTATTGCTCCTTTCAAGGGTATGGGACGGACTCAGAGATACCGGGGAGTGCGACAGAGGCACTGGGGCTCTTGGGTGTCGGAGATTCGTCATCCGCTCTTGTACATTTCTTAATCCCCATGTCTCCAGTTTCCCATTTGATCTCTAGTTAGCTACCCAGCTGCTCTCAGAATCCGACAATTTGTCTTCTCGGATGTTTCTATAGCTTAGCACCGTCTAACAGATTTCCAAGTAATGCTGCAATTGTTTGAGTCTTTGTGCAGCAGCCCTTATAAGCCTTAATTAGATAGATATATGGTTCTCAAGAGTCTTATTTTTTGCAGATATTCCTATATCTCCGATGTGATTTTGATATGCCACGCTAACAGACACATTCAACAGTAATGGATTTTTAGAAATCACATCGTCTAATAGCATGCATGCGCTAGTAGTACTCACTAGAAACATGAGGAGCTAGCACAGCTTCCGGATCGATGCTACCAACTCTCTCTATATAGGACATTATTCTTCCCATACACAGAATTCCTCATGACAATCTTGCGGGACGAATGTCACATGAAAATTCGAAGTTTTCAATCAAGAAAAACTTTTTCTGTGATCTTGACGCTTCTCCTAACACGCGATTCTCTATTGCTGCTCGTGGGTGTTTGATTTTTGCAGAAAGACTAGAGTGTGGTTAGGCACCTTTGAAACTGCGGAGGATGCAGCACACGCCTACGATGAAGCGGCTCGCCTCATGTGTGGGGTCCGAGCTCGCACCAATTTCCCGTTGGATCCAAATGCTCCACTGCAGCAAATGAGTGCTAATAAGTCCCGGAAGATGCTTTCCGCAACGCTGAGTGCAAAACTCCATCGCTGGTATAATTTGGCAGCGACTCAAGCTGATCAAAACATGAATATTAAGCAGCTGCAACAACAGGAGCTCAAGAAGAATAATAATGACAGGAGATTAATGCAGCAGGAGCAGTCTCTCACGTGCTTATGCCTGGACGCCGAGCAATCTAAGCTTGGGATATGGCAGCAACTCACAGGAGGCTGCAGGCAGGCTGAGGCCAACTGGTTGAGCCGGAAGGTCGACTTTGGAAGCAGCTGCAACCCCCCAGACTTACTAAAGCCGGCTGAATTACCATCGACAACCGATGATCAAACTAGTCGCAACATGAGCGAGGAGGACAAATTCGCTTCGGAGATGATAGAGGAGCTTCTAGGCTACAACAACTATAGTGATCAGTTTGTCAACCTTTCATCTCCCTCAGTGTCTGATTCCAGCTGCTGCAGCAGCACATCGTGGACTACTCTCTCACAACATTCTCTTGAGGTAAAATTATCTTCAACCCACGGCTATCTAACTCTTGTTGTGTCGATCTAGCTAGCTAATTGTCATCAATGTTTTCCTATCAAAGTTCGAGCTTTGGTGCAAAGAGAGTGCAAACTCGATTCCACCCAAATAATATACTAGCTGATGCAAAGCGTGTAGAGAGCTTGAGGTTTGACATTAACTGCTTATCCTTGTCACAGATTTCTTCCGTCCCCAGCCGATGAGCAGGTTAGAATCTAGCCGGAGAGAAATGGCGCAGACGCAGGGCAACTACAGCCCTCCCGGGTCGATCCTCCGGATCACATGAGAGTCTCAATTAAGGAAATTTTTGCGAGTTCCTCCAGTCTGAGTTTTCCACTTCAATCTTGACATGATGTGAAGCCTGATTTCACCTTCGTCAGTCCGGATCATTAGAGAGGGAGAGTGAGAGAGAGTAAAGCGAAATTGGGAGCTTGATCAGGAGTTTCCAGTGCAGGATTTCTTGATGCCGAGCCTGATTGCCACGAGAGATGTTTGAAGATTTATTATAGTTAAATCAGCCAGCCTCTGCAGCAGCTGGTGAGTACTGGAGCAAGTAGACAACTCTAGTTGCAGACTTTAGATACCCAACAAAAGACCAGTTTGCTCCACCCAAATGTACTAATTCTATAGAGAACTCTACTGCACTTGTAACAAATTGTTTCCACAGAAATCTAGTGTATCAGGATTGAACCTGATGTAATGGGTGTGTACCTAATGAGGTTGTCTAGAAGCAGTGTTTTATTTTGGGGCAGAAATCACCAAATTTTTTGTTGACATGAAAAATGTGATTTCGACCTATATAAAGGGTATTATTTCATGGAAAAAAATGACCCAAATTCGCCAGATTTAGAAGAAAAATAAATCCAAATTGCCACATTTTGATGATAAGTAAATTCCAGTAGGTAGTAGCCAAGGATATAGAAGGATTCTGTTTTTATTTTCCTTTCACATCTAGTATGTAGCCAAATCTAGTTAAATCATCTTATGGTGATAGCCACTTCAGCAAAGAAGAAGAAACTATGCCAAGCATGATGCTACTGTTTGTAACCAAGGGTTACAGCACTAGCTTCCTCAATGACTGTACTTCAAAAAACACTTATGGCCAAGGCTGTCTTTGCAGGCAGATTTCTAGATACATACCCAATTGTGGTGAGCATCTTGCTAACGTGGCAGCACACATTGGATAAGATCTTGAAAGTTATATTACATACTTTGCTGCCTTCAGATTTTTTCTTACACCTCCTTTTTACTTTTTGTAAGTTCCTGGTTGGTTGAACCTCATAACTCACTCACTAATCATGTGTCCCATAAGCTGTATGCTGCGCACTCTTGGACAATGGGTCATGTCTGGTGATGTCCTTGAGAGTGCTAGTTATTGTGAATAGTCTCCAGCCACTCACACACTTTGATTATTCACAAGTCTGTGCACTCTTGTAGCTCACCTGATCTATCTGATAAGCACTGACCCTCTCTGTGTGATATGTTTATTTTATGCCCTCATACACAAATTGTTCCAATTCATCCTCACAACTCTAATATGACATTTTGCATGTGCCCGTCCCCTCATGGATAGTTCGTCTCTGACCAAGAAATTTCCCAATGAAATCCACTATCAAGAAATCAGACCCAGTTTTGATTCTACAGTCGAGTTTGGGTTCCAGTTCTGATTCCAGAACCATCCTTTTTGAAACCTGGTTCTCATTTCAGCTCCAAAAATCAAACCTGATTTTCGCCCAGTTCTGGGTAACCAGAACCACCCAGGTTCTAACTGGCCAAACCAGGTAACCACCCAACCCTGGTGGTAGCAAGAGTTCCAAGCCTGCCCCAGAGAGATTTTTTTAAAATTGATGACACTCTTCCCCCAAAAACTTAAATACGGGCAAAATTTGGTGCTTTTAGGCAATTTTTGCACCACCAAAAAAGGAGACTGCCAGGCTGCCTAGCCAATTCGTTGGGAGTTCAAATCCAAACTGGATCCCTTCTCCTCATACTCTATGAGGACAGTAAGATACCATGGTAGTTAGGGCTGAGACTGGCACCCAAGTTATCAATACCAGGGAGAAAAAAAACCTCCCAATTAACCCAAACAATTTGGAGATTTCTAATTGGGGATTGCAATTTTCAGCACCTGGAAAATAACTAGAAAATGGCCTATTAAATAACTAGCTAATAACCTAGAAATAACTAGAAAGTAATTACATATAGTAAAGAACGTCGTGGTCGTTTTCCGTGAAGCTTTTTCAAGTGACCCATCCATCCATCCATCCTGTCATCCATCCATGGATGGCATCATACAAGGAAGAAAACCCTGGCAGAAATAAATAACCCCCCTCCTCTTTGTGCATGTGTCGCTGTCTAGGAAAGGCATGCCCAACCCGGGGGGGGGCACCCCCAAGATTTTGATATCAATATCAGCAGCTATCTCACTGGTCACAAGCAGTGCAAACATCAAGATTTTCAGCGGCCAGGGTCCCCATGAATACATGGGGAATGCGATATATAGAGAGGTTTTGGAAATGTAGTTTGTAGTTGTAATTTTGTAATATGTACCGTCAAATACACACACCTGTGCATCAGGCACGGGGTTCAAACTAGTGTAGACATAAAGGATGTGAAGGTATGGGATACACCTGCCTATGCCTGTGGAACTGCCAACTTTTTCTTCTCAACACTAGTCGTCCATATCTGGCCAGGGTGAACCATCACTTACCTTCACTTTCTTGAGTGAGGCCTCTTAGTGGCTGTATTTGACCCAATAAATGTTTGACTAGGACTCAGGGAGTCCCATTTGGTCCTAGAAGGGGATCTATCTACTAAGGAAGGCCTCATTTGTTTGCCATGTTGAGATCTCCCAAACCGTGGCACCCCTGGTTGCACTCTAGGTACCATTGAAAAGCCCCCATGAGTAGGGGTGCATCAGGTGGTTTCTGGTGTGAGAGTTATTAAATATTGAAAAGAAATTTGTCAAAGAAAATTCAAGAAATCCAAACCAAAAATTTGAAGAAAATTGGTTTGAAAACTCTTAGAAGCTCTTGATAGTGTTTGAAAACTCTTGACGAGTGTGAATTCTTGGAGGTGATTTCATAATTTTTAAACCTAGTATAGCTTATATATTGAAATTCTAGTAATTTTTGTCATTCAAAATGAATTCAAATTTTAAAATAGGTTTTTCACAATTGAACTCGTCGAGGTCGTGCACACATTGAGCTAGTAGCCTAGGTTACACTAGGCCTCACATTGGGGGACTAAAAATAGGTGGTAGCCCAATTGAACCCTAGGTTTTAAGTGGGGAATATCTCCCACTTATGGGCTTTACCCATATTATAAAACAAGAAACAAAAATTATCATGAAACTAAACATACCTAGGTCATAGGCTTATGAGGAGAAAGTTTTGATACATATTCATCAAGAGTGGGAAGGATCTTATTCTTAAAAGTAGGTCTAGGATCACTTCACTCCTAAAAAGTAGGTGTATGAAACCTTCAGAAGGATCTTCTACCTAGAAGTAGGTTCAAAATCACTCCACTCATAAAAAGTAGGTGTATGAAACATCTTTCTTTCTAGGAAATATTCATGGATGGAAGGTTCTTTCCTAAAACACATATATTTATGGATATAAGATGCCTTTCAAATACATTAGGAAATTTTTATATATGTAAGTTTTAGGATTAGGTTTTTAAACTATTTTGTTTTTTAAAAGGGATAAGTTGCTACATGAGCAAATAAAAACTCAAACAACATCAAATCCTCACACATTATTCCTTTGCTTATGAAGTTCAAAGAACATTTGTAGCCTTTTACTTAGCACTTCCAATGCCTTATAAATTGTTTAATTTAATAAAGGATTAGGGAAAATATGGGGTGTTTGGTCTAAGGCAGTTTAGTATTCAATGATGGGTGAATAGAAAAGAGATTGGGATTTTGAACTTAAAATCTTTGATTGTTGCATCTTTGTCTCTCACATACAAAGAAGTTTTGTAAAGGCCTAATTGGTGCACCCATCAGGTTTTTAATCCTTCAAAACAAATTTAAAATGAGGAAGATATGGGGCTAGAACTAAAGAAAGGTGTGGAACTATTTTTTGAAAAAAATTGAAAAAAAATCACTCATCCTTTTCATGTGTGTTCTATGTTGTTCCTTTATTTCTAGCACTCAAAGAACGTTTATAGTCCTCCAATTTGTGCATCCAATGACCCAAAAAAAAAAGTTGGAAAGTGTTCAACAATAGGTACATGTTCAACAATGGGTAGTTTTACCCAATTCACACAAATGAAATGTCCTCAAAGAAATTTCAATGATTTGCATGAAAAAAAATCAAATTTTTTTAATGTAAAAAACAATAGAAAGTCATTGGTTCAAGAATCAAGACACAACACACACATGTGACTTGTGAATCATGACAAATCAATTTAAAATTTAAACCTCAAGACTTTGAGGTCATTGAAATTATTTGATTTGAAGTTCAAAAGTTATAAACCTTAAATATGTTCATTTCTTGAGTCCTTACAATGAGCATAGAAAACAAGAGAAAGAAACCAAGGATCAGAGTGCACACAAACTTCAAAAGCAAATGCAAAATGCAATTTCACATTCACCTCAACATTTTTGGAGTTTGGATGAGGGTGTTGATTTATCACGAGACTTTGAAAGTCGACCAAGCAATAAGAATGCAATAAGTTTGTTGGAATTTTCTTCCTATCTTGTCAACACACAAGGCTTCAAGGCAAAAACTCTTGAAAGAATTATAGAAGTTTTGCAAAATTGAAGGCAAGAAATAGAAAGAGGGAGTAGGTGATCAATGTTCATTGCTAAGGAGGGGGTTTGGCAAGTTGCAAGCATGTGAAAGGTTTAACGATGACAACTCTCCCCATGTTGTTGAACACTTTGGTGATTGCATAGTGAGATGCACCTCAATAAATATTAGTCTAATGGCTACAAGTGGGGTCCTCTAAACATCCTCATTCATTATGGAATATAGAAACTTTTAGCGAGAACTTCCAAGTTGAAGGCAAGTATTGGGTGTTGGTTGTGAAAAGACAAATTATTTTTTCAAGTTTTTTTCCTTTGTTAATATGGCCAGCCCTTGGCCAATGTGGAATTCTGGCAATAATTCATAAAAAATATGAACTTTGTTCCAATGTCTAAAGGCAAGGTTGCAAATTTTTTTCAATTTTCTATTGGGCTAGCAACATAGAACTCCATTGTATTTATAATGTTTAAAAGGAACCAAAAAAAAATTGGTGAAAGGTAAAGCCCCGCACTAGGGGCCTTCCCAAATCAAGGGACCTAGGAATAGATGGTATCCTAATCAACCCTTGCATTTTAAGTTGGGAATATCTTGCTCTTGTGGGCTTTACCTTTATTGTAAAGCATAAAACAAACATTAAAATCATGAACCTAAAGATACCTAGATCACATGCTTAGGGGAGTGTTCCTATGGTTATTCATCAAGAATGTGGATGAATTTTATTTTATTTTTGTTGTTCCCAATGTTCTCCCCAAGATGTTTTTAATAGCACCACAATTTTATCCCATATGATTTATCCAAAGTTGTCCTCTTTTAACCTATATACATGGGCCAAAGGGCAACAACATATATTTGTATCTTGAGAATATAAATTTGTATTTGTGGGTCTCCAAAGTTTTAGTTTTCTTTTGTGATGGGCCAATCAAAATGGTTAATTGCCCCCAAAAAAACAAAAAGAAAGTTAAACATGGAAAGCATCCCTAATTAATTCAAAGATGAATAATAAGTACCCTACAATTCAGATAGGTGTTGAATAATTTTATTACATATGAAGAAATAAGGAATAGTGTCATTGGGCCCCCATTAATTCACTACCCAACAACTTTGGTCATTGTTTGTAAAAACAAAACCTCAGAATATCAACATGTCATAAAATTTTGTTGTTTTTAGTTATTACCTTATAATAGAAAAATTAATTGTTAGCATTTATGTTTCTTCCTCAATGCGTTTTTTGGGGAAATAAACATAAACGCTAACAATTGATTCTTCCATTGTAAATTGCTGATTCATCAAAAAAGATCTAAATGCATGGTCTTTCCCTCGTTAGGGAAACCGTCATTCCAAAAGAAAAGGCACACCAGTGACCAAAACCTTTAGACTTCCATTTCATGTGGTGAAGAAAAGTTTTTCCAACAAACAAGCTACTCATCTTTTAAGTTGTAATCAAATTTTGGTCCAAGGGGATCATTAACATGGAATCTCAAATGCAACCTTTTTTTGAAAACCTAATTAGTTGCTAAGTTGGTTTGTACACAACTAAACCTTCAAATAACATGGCTAGTTCTATATGAAGTGGAGTTGACTTGGTGATATTCTTTTTTTAAAAGTGGACAAGATGGTTATTTATTATTTTCAAATGTCTATAGAGTGGTTATAGTTATAATAAGGGCAATTGAACAAATTGACTAAATGTGAGTTGCCTAAGGAAGTGCATTTGACTACATGTAATTGGAAAGGGTTTTACATTTGGCAATTAGGATTTACATTTGAACTGTTCTTCAAGAAGATTTATCAAAGGGCAAAACAAAACAACATTAAAAACATAATAAATGGTTTGATGGGGATTTGAACCCAACCTTGAAAAAGGTGTTGCCCATTTGTAGTTCAAACCTTATTTACAACCAAAATCACATTGAAAACAAATCTAAACAATTTGCCAAAAAAACCAACAAAATAGACTAATCAAAAAATGTTCAAACAAAATTAAACAAGGAGACTTAAGCTTGATAAGCTTAATTAACCTTAAAATTCCAGCTAAAATGTCTTGCCTTTATTCAATCTACAAACAAATTCTAGCAAATAAAAAAACACATTTAATACATATAACCATAAACAAAACATTCAAATGAATCAACCACAATTTCAAAAGAAAAAAATTGCAAACATGATAACTATGCCATGACACTGTAATCTATAAAAAGATTAACCATTTGCATGAATTTGAAAAGGGCCTAGGGGTTCAAAAATTTAATTTATATTTCGGCAATAATGCCCATGAAAATTGTCGTAGAAAAATTTGCTTCCTTGCCCATATTTGCATTTTGCCAATCTCCAAAATCATCATATTGTCACTAACACATTTGCATAGTATCGAGCAATGACTTGTTCATATGGAAAATTTTGCATCATAAAAAACCTTTGACTATAAAATTTGATGCACAAATCTAGATGTGTGCTAAGCCTTTTTCCACATCAACCCATTTTACATGAAATTGACTATATTGAAGGTTTGCTCATCTTCAACAAAACCCAACACTTCAAGTGGGACAATGATAATCTTGGCCAATTTGATGAATTTTGAAAGCTTATGGTACAATATGGAAAATGTTAAATTTTTTTGCCAAAGCTTTGTAAAAGGGTTAAGCTGATTTTCCTTTCAAAAAATTGCTTTAGCATTATGCAACATGATTATCTTGAAAAAAAAATGTCTGCAAATCAAGTGTTTGACTTGAAAGGCAAGCAAGCATTATGTTCCCATTTTCACTCACTCTATCAGGCACACAAAATGTGGCCTTCAAGATAGCCTAATGAATGTGGAAATTCTCCTTTGCCTCATTTCCATTTGTAGCCCAAAATTGTGGGTACACAACACCCAAGGCTATCATTATGTCATGTGTTGGGAATCGCTAATGAAGCTCATCAATAAAGCTTCAAAGTAACACCTTCACATTTTTCCTTCACTTTGTTGATGGCTTGGTAAAAGGCATTCTTGGTGACAAATTGTTTTTCTTTAATTGCACCATCAACATGAAATTGGTAGATAGGTTACTTATGGTCAGCAAATGATTATGCCAAATAAATAGAATCATTTTTGTCATTTAGGTCAAAAAACTAGCTCAAGGGAAAGCATTCATTGGTTAGAACCTCAATTGAGTTGAAATCTTCAAAATTTGGACTTTCATACTTAACAATTAGATCATGATAAAATCTATATAGCTTCTGTTGGGCCACCTTGACAAAGTCCACAAAGTCAAAAACAAAAACATCTTTTTTTTGTGTTACTTTGATTAATAGATGCACTTACTCAAGCAAGGGAAAGACACAAGGGAGCCCAAGAATGAATTCAACATCACACAATGCATTTAAATTTTTTTGAACCACCTCACTCTTTGAACTTTTAGTACACATCTTTACAATGAAAAGGCGATATTCTACATATACATGTTTTGTTTAAAAAAACCATAGAAATCCAACAAGTTTTGACATGATTCCTAAACAATTTGTTACCTTTACTATTGATGAGGTCACTAAGTTTTGCATAAACCTTGTGATTACAGCATGTGATTACCATATGCATAGAAGCTATGATAGGATTGAACTGCAATATGGAAGCGAAAGGGGATTAATGTTTTGGGGGCATTGACACATGGAACCTAAGTTGATGCATTGCATAGTAAAGAATGGAATTTAGCAGCTCAAAGGATTGAATGGACATTGAATCTGGCTAGACTTCTAGAAAGTAGGATTTGTTGTTTTTCTCAGACAAGAAGTGTATCAGGCCTGTTGATGGCTATAGAATGATGCTCAACTTGTGTGCTATGGGAATTGATGTATCGAGATTAGAAAGTATTGATGCATCCTGAGCTTGGACTTTAACCAAGGGGCTTGGGTTTTGATGCCAGAACTTGCTGTATCAGTAAAGGACTCTTCAGTTTGTTGTTGGGGTACAGCGAATAGATTGTTCATTTGCTTCAGCTCTAAGCACTGCTCTTTTGTTTACAATACTATAAGAAGCAACCTTACTTGACCTGCTGCTCCCCCCTCAGTCCCACTGTTGGGATGGCAATGTCAAAAAGAATATATATATACACATAATTGGAAAGGAGGAAAACATCCACTGAGAATGCAGTGAACTAAAATGGCTCTTGGGGGACCAGATCTGATGAGGACCTTCATTCACGGCAGTTGGGTGTATCTTCCCAACATGATTGTCATTGTGCACAGCCACTATTTGGGGGCCAGACCTGAATTTGATCAAAAAGAACAATGACTATTTACAATCTAACTCCTGAACAATCTTTTGAGAAATCAGAGCATGTTCCAGCAGTACAGCCCATCAATGATGTTCCCACATTATCCCCCTGCTACAAGTATCCTTCACCCATTTAACCTTCATCTAAGTTGTTCCAGAGTGCAAAGCTGTGCCGGCAATCAGCACGTGTTTTTCAAGCTGAAACTCAGAAATCTTCCTTTCAGTGAATTGAACTCTGGTCAAATTTTAGAATTGCAAAGGGCTAGCAGGATCTGAGTATATAGACTATCAGACATTCAACTACAATAATACCTACCAACGCAACCAGCATGTGGTCACGAGATGCTAGAGGTTGAGATTGTACTAATGATTGCATTAGTACATTCTCAACCTCCGCAGCATTTCAATGCTGCCCACCAGGGATTTTTTTTTCAGCTTTGTGGTTTCTAAAGTTTGGCAAATGTTTGCAACTTTTTATCAAAATTTCGAATTTACACGTTTTTCTTTTCCAGTTTCTTTTGTTGCTACAGTTCAAAAATTTGCACACAAACAAAACTCTGTGTACCTTCAGGAGCTGCCAATTTATGTCATGTTAATTATGTGCCTAGAACCTTCACCTTTGGGAGCACCCTAAACTCACATGGAGTGTCCACACACTTCAAATTCTCGGAGAGCAGACGGGGAACAGGCTGAAGGGTACAATATTAGTCGTGTAAACAAGGCATTCCAAACAAGCTGGCCTTGCCAATAGATAAGATGTTGTACATCTACCAACTGTGTCCACACTCTGAACACCAAAACAATCCGTTCCAATCTAAACAGTTTAAACACTTTCACCAAAGAAACCAATTCACCTAATGTCAAATGGGTCCTAATAAGGTAAAACTTCCAAAAGTTGGATCCAATGCAATAGTCCCTGTCCCTGTGGCAGCAGGGCCCCAGAAATTCAGGACCTTTCCTTTCTGAAGTTTCACTACCTGATAATTTTCCATACTTGAAAGTTTTGTTGGCCTAGGCAAGGATATTGTGTTTAGATTCATTATAGAGTATAGTAGCTTAAGGGATTTTGGCCCCTAAGTAGTAGGTCTATTTTTATATGAGGATTTCTGAAAGATGATATTTTGGCTTGGGTTGAAACTGGAGATTAGTTATAGAATTATGATATCTTGAAGGATTTTGGTTTCTTTTAGAGGATTTTTTTGGAGATTATACTTTTG
>Ga0209208_10004686_pt1 | contig 19290 bp, 9 predicted proteins | sample S1TSphfallax_3_FD_187694 | JGI IMG/M metagenome (GOLD analysis project Ga0209208, IMG submission 187694) | Host-associated microbial communities from peat moss isolated from Minnesota, USA - S1T2_Fd - Sphagnum fallax MG (SPAdes) (version 2) | ecosystem: Host-associated > Plants > Peat moss >... | reverse complement strand
CTTTGAAATAAATGGAATATAAATCATTGGCATGCCTTTTATTTACTTTTGGAGCTTTGAATACAAGATTTTTAGTGTTTTATCTTAAATTATAAGATAACAGGTAATTTATGTGGGTGCATTTAAAGATTGTTTATTTTTATCCATAAGGTCCAAACTACTTGTAGCATAAAATGTAGGGTAAGCCCAAGGAGCACAATGTTCCCTAAATGAACACCCATCATTTTGAAGGCATTGCCATATGTAAAACATTAATAAAATCATTTTCTTCAATTTTCCCCATTATCCCCAATGGAAACCCATTCGGTATCATGAGAAAACAAAGAAAAAAAATTAGACATTTCATTTCTCAAAACGTTTCATTGTTTGAAAACATTCTTTTCTTGATAACATGCCCTATTAAATACATTGAAAATGTTTTGTTGGTGTTTTACAACGTTGTCGTAGCACAACTATGAAAGATAATGGAAATGTTGTCATATTTTGATTGTGGGTCTAGCAAACTATTGAAATTAGGGTTCGAAAGTTGTCTAATTAGGTGCAATGTGTAATGAAAGGCACCAAAGGACCTTTTCCAAATACAAAGGCCATAGTTGAATGCATGCCCCTTAAATATCAAGTGTGCCTTTTTTTGGAAATTTTATTATAGGGCATGAAAGCTTTATTACCTAACAATAATCTTTTGTAGCAAATTGTATTGAAAAGTTTATATCAATACCTTGTGACAAATTTTTAAAGGTCGAACTTGTTAGTTTCTTATGTTTCCTTGTGCATGATGTCTGTTCCATTATTCCCATTGGGATTTTGGAACAATTGGAGTTTGTGTTTAAAAAACAAATGTTTAAGGTGTATTGTAAACAACTTTTAAAACAAATTTATTAAGAATTTAATATCTTAGGGTTTAATTGAAACTTATAATAATAATTGGCACTTGATTTGTTGGCACTCTACATATTCATTGCATTTTGAACTTGAATAATTATGGCTATATGGGTAAACCAACTTCATGATATATTTTCAAAGACATAACTGGCTTTAGTATATTGATGTGATATTCATAAAATCTTATGCCCCAATTTGTCATGTAATTATAAATTATAAATCTTCCATTAAATATTTTCAATTCTTTTTTAGTCACACAAATCATGATCACCTAAAACATGTGTCTACAAGCAAGACCAACATGTTTTCAATGCCTTGTTAAAAGTGAACTAACACATTGATACTTTCATAACCTTCTTGAATGAGGCATGTTAATGCCTACGTTTTAACTTGAACAAGGTTAAATTTATATTCAAACACTTTGATTTAATCTTATGATATGGGGCAATTTTATGTTAAGATAGGTCATGTTTGTTTATTTGTTATTTGTTTGTGATCATGTGGTTCAGATTTGTCTTCTAATTTTTATTTTTATTTTTGTTGTGTGGAGGAAAACAAAGAAAATGTGCCACCCAATAACCCAATAACTTGACACATTATTGTAATTGTTATCAATTTAATAAATGAATTAGAATTAATATTATTAATCTTAAATTTAAATGATTTGAATAAAGTTAAATTTACCTACCCATTTGTTATTAAATTGTTATTTGATCGAAAATTGCCCAATGTTAAATTTAACCATGGTACCAATGCAAGTGTTAATTTACCCAAAGTATTTGTAATTATAACCTCAAGCTTACATTTAAAACTAAGACAAGAAAATGAGGAAATCACTAATACAAAAATGGGGTGTAGTTCATTGGCTTAAATCAATATGGGACCTTAAAAGTGAAATAGGTTCATTACAACTTAATGATTTCACTTTGATTTAAGTTATTTCATTATAAGATCATTATGTAAACATCATGTTTTAGTACTAGTTGACATAATTCACAATTATAATTTGATATGGTAAAAAAAATTATTGTTTTGTTGTTGTTTTAAGTCCATAAATTATTTTAGCCTATACCTTATGTTATTTTAGGTTACCATAGTTATCTTTATTTATACCCTAAGTTGTTATAAATTATTATACAATTTTTACTTTGATTATATTTAAAATTATTTTATCCTAAGATATAATAATTTAAAACAATCAATAATAGCCTTATTAAAATAGTTTAAAATATCCCAAAATGGCATATGATAGAATAACCAATAATAGTTTTAAATAATTTGTTGGAAAATGGCTTTAAATAGCTAAGAATAATCTAGAATAATAAAAAAATCACCTACAATATAATAGCCAATAATAACCTACAATAAAATAACTAATAATAATTTACGATAAAATAATCAACACTAGCCAAGATGATTAACCTATGATAAATAGTTTAAAATAGCCAAAAATAACAATGATAGAATAGCCAAAAATAACATATGATAAATAATTTACAATAATTAACAAAAGCATGTGATAAAATAACCAACAATGGATTATGATAGAATAACCAATAATACCTTAAAATAAAATAGCCAATAATAGCCTATGATAAAATAACCAATAATGGTTTATGGTAAAATTGTTTAAAATAACCAATAATAGCCTATGATAAATATCCAAAAATAACATAGGATAAAATAACTTAAAATAATCAATAATAGCCTATGATAAAATAACCAACAATAACATATGGTCAAACACCTTCATGTTAAAAATAACCAAAAATAACCTATGAAAGAATAACCAAAAGTAACACATGGTAAAATAGCTTTAAATAATTCAAAATAACCTATGATATAATAGCCAAAAGTAGTCAAAAATCACATATGCAAAAAAACCCAAAAAAACAATAATAACCTGTGATAAAATAGCCAAAAAAATAAAATAAACCAAGAATAACCGATGGTAAAATAATTTAAAATAACCAACAATAGCTTATGATAAAATAACCAATAGTAACATAACCTAAAATAACTAACAATAACATACGATAGCATAACCAACAATGGCTTATGATAGAATAGCTTAAAATAGCCTATTATATAGTAGCCAAAATTTGTTTAAGGTAAAAAAAAAATGTGTATAATCATATGTGATAACAAAAAATATCATTTATTTAAATAGTGGTTCAAAGGTTAAGCACTTGTTCCTAAAACATGGAGGTGAAGGTTTCAAACCTTCACACTTGCACCCTAAGTTGGTGTGTCCAAGTGGGCTAAGTTCTTAACTAAGGCTAAATAATCTAATGAAGGTTCTTAGGTGCTTAACATAGGTTTGTAATTAACTATTAATGAATTTATTATTGATGATTTAATTATTAATGAATTTGATTACCTATTGGTAAATTCAATTAGCTATTATTGAATTCAACTGTTTGTATCAATTGACCCTTATTTATTATAGGGTTGGTCATTTTCACCATGGTAAATTGTCCAAGTTTACTCAAAATTTAATGAACACATAGTGAACTTGGATGCATATTGGTGTAGTAATGCGCTAGAAATAAGTTAAAACAAAAAAGGCTCCCAAACACACTCTACTTTTGAGAGGGATATGTGTTAAAGTGCAAAAAAAGTTTCCAATACTCTAAGTGCATTTTCATCTTTGGGAATCTTGAGTCTTGACATGTCTTAAAATTTTGGAACAAGATTTGAAAGTTAAAAATAATGAATTATGTTAATTAACAATGAAACATGATGTTTACATAGTGATATTATAATGAAATAACTTCATAAAGGTGAAATTAATAAAATGCAATGAATTTATTTCACTTTTAAGGTCCCATAGTGATTTAGGCTAATAAATTGCACCCCATTTCTATAGTAATGATCATTCAACTTGAAATTTGCCATTTATAGAAATTTTCTTTCATAAGTTATGGATAATACATAACTTCAAGCCATTTCTTATGAAAAAAACTTTGAAAATGATGACAAATAACCAAAATTTTATAAATTTCTTACATTCCACATCTATCACTATAGGTGTATACTTCATTAAATATGAACATGATGCCTCCATCAACAATACACAACTAAATAAAAATGATCACCCGAAATATTTGATTAAGAGGGTGGTGAACAATTTATGCTACATTTGTTGCAACTTCCACATTCAAATTCCTAACCATTTCACAAATGTATCCTTTACCATGCATAAGCTAAATGAAACCTTTCATTGCAAGAAATCCCATTTTTTTCCTTAGAAAAATTAGTTAAAAACACCCCCATGTGGTCTTTTTGCCCCATTGTTTAATTTGACCAAAGTGCCATTTGGGACAAGTCAATTTTGACACATTCCCTTTGACTAGGTCTTTTTGGTTGGTTATTTTGATAGGTTTGTTTTATTGGTTTTTTGCTAGATTTTTGAATTAATCAAGTGAAATAAAAATATATGCACAATTTTTCAAATCTATAAATTTAAATTATTTAAAAAATGATGGCCAACTAATATTTATTTACCTACATACCTTATTTACCTTAATAAATTACCTACCTACCTTAACCTATTTAAGCTAATAGGTTAGATTAGAGGTTTAGAGTAGTTGATTTTGTTAAGTATGTTATTAGACACATTCAAATAGTTGAAAATGTGAGGATTTGAACGTTTCACCTCCACACTACAACACTAATGAAAAAAAAAGTGTTTTGCAACTAACTTTACAACTCAATTTTTGAGTTGCACCGGACATTTGTAATTCATTATATTTATACATTGTGAATGCTAACATACAAGTTACATGAGTTGCAAAGTTGCAATTCACTATATATATGATGCAACTCATTACATCTCAATTGCAACTTTATTTAAACAACTCATTTTCAATTATTATGCAACTCCATTATAAATGCACCCATGATGTCATGTTGACATCATTAAGTTTTGTCATCTATTTATTAAAATTTGACATGTGGCATTATGAAAATTTTTGGACATAAATTTATTTTTTTTCGAAATATTTATCTCCATCATCATTATGATTATCAATGATGGTGTGCAATGGTGACACTCGACACAATAAAAAAAATTGCTAGATGACATATTAATTATATATTGGAAAAATAAATAAATTTAAATATCTATTTTAGTAACTAAGTAGGCCGCACATAACCATAGGTTGGTAGGTTTGTAGGTTTTAAGACCTGCATATTTACCTAGGTAGGTAGTTAGAAAAGTAGGACTTATTTACCTACCTAAATAGGAAAACACAAAACTAAATGAAAAAAAATAGTTATGAAATTTTACTTTTTTATTTTACGTTTTGCCTTTTGGTTAAGTTTTTGTGAATTCATCCCAAAATGACACATGTATTTTAATGTGAGAACATAAAAGAATAAACATTTTAAATATAATTTGTAACATGGGATTCGAAAACAAAACATATGGGTTAAATCTTTTAAATGTTTGTTAGTTACAAATTGAGCTGTAATTGAGTTTCAACTATAGGGCAAATTGGTCGGTGATCAAACACTTAAGCGTTCATGGCATGATAGATCCAAGGGGAGAGTTCCATTGCGTATGGTGTCCAAACAAAACTTGAACCCTTCCTATTGGCGCATGTGGCACATTAAAAATTGTTAAAAAAGAATAGAATTAAAAAAATTATGGCCCCCCAAAGTAGAGGAGGTCAAGAATTCAAAAAAACAAACCACCGAATGGTACAAAGGCCGACTCCCAAACACCCAAAAAATTCCTTGTATGTTGTTCTATTGTTATCATAATTCAAAGATGATTTGTAGAACTTCATGTGGCATTCTTATAACACTTTAAGTCATTTTAAATGAATAAGAAAAAGAAGAAGTTTGAAAGTTTGAAAGTAGGAGGTGTCCAAAGAGGAAAAAAAATGTCTTTTGTAAATTGGAAAGTTTATTTTTTCTTCTTGCTAGTTTTTCATTATTCCTTTTCATTTTCACTTCAAAGATGATTTTTAGAGCTTGAGGTAGCGTTCCCATAACATTTTAAATCATTCAAAATGAAACACATATGATGAAAATATAAATAAATGTTTAATCATAGGCAAGTGATTTGTGATGGGCTGGTTTACGTTAGAAAGATTTTCACACGTGCTTTGTGTTTGTTCTCCATTATGTAGGCTATACAATTAAATTAGTGAGTATATGATAATTAAATATCTGAAATAATTATTTAATAATTATTTATTTAAAATAGTGATTTGAATTATTTAAAATTTTCAAATAATTTATCATTGGATGATTAATTATTTAATTCATATAATTAGACACTTATCATTTGAAATTATGAAAAAAATAGTTATTTTAGCTAACTAATGAACTAATTATATGAATCAAAATTCTAAATTATAGTAATTAATTATCAATCCAATTTATTGTTTCATAATAACGAATTAACTTACATATTAATAGCAATTAACATGTAATAAATTATTGAAAAAAATCATTGTAATATTAAATATGAATTTGGGCAAAAGGTACGAAGGTATAAACTGGCATATTCATTTGTACATTGAATTGAATTTTTAATATAATATACACATTGCTTTAGTTTCACATTTAAATTAATTATCCACATAATTAATTACTCGATGAATTTAAATAATTAATAATTTGATAATTATTGATTCATTAATAATTATCTTAAATAATCCATCTAATATATTATGAAATATGCCCAACTTGGATAAATATTTATCTTACAGTAATTAGTTTGTTAGTTAATGGTAAATTAATTATATGATTACGTATATTTATTCATATTAATAGTCAAATTATTGAAACAATAATTCTTTATAAAACATCAAATATGAATAATCATAACATAATTGAACAATATTATTTTAATAATGGTGCACTAATGGCCATACTAATTGTATCAATGGGAATCATAGTTGAAAATTAGTTGTAACCATATCCCATAATGGGTAGTGGAAATGTGGACATGTGGCATGATTGCATGTATGTACATTATACAATAGTTGGAACATAATTGTTGATTTAGTGGCATATTTACAATAATTTAAAAATAATTGCCACATGCAAGTACAATGTAAAATTTGAAAAAATTGAATATAGTTGACTACATATATAAGTACGATGTGTATAAATTATCATATAGTAACCATTTTCAATTCACTTGCAACTATAATATAACTAATTGATTTTTTGACGTGACAATTTATATATTAATTATACACCATATTTTTAAAGGGATAGTTGCATCATAATTGTATATGATTGGTTTTTTGAGATTTAATTATAGGGTTGTGTGATTTCAACAGATTCAATTTTGCATAATGAAAGTCCAAACCTTTAACCATTGCACCATTTTTTCAACAAATGATCATTATTATCATTGCATCATTATGAACATTTTTTCCTATTTTACCTAGTTATTTTAGATTACCCTAAACCATTTTAGGTTAATTGTAAGCCACTTTAAACTCTACTTCTATTATTATAGGCCGGGGTACTCTATGTTATTCTAATTTGTTTTACCCTAAGTTATTCTAGGTCATTTAACCCTAAACTAATTTTAGTTATTCAAGGTTATTTCACCCTAAGACATTTTAAATTATTTTAAAGCTCTTTTTATCTTAAGTTATTATAAGTTATTTCAAGTTATTTAACATTAAGTTAATTTTATTATTATTATAAGATAATCCACCTTAAATTATTCTAAGTTATTAAATATTGTAAACCATTTTAATATATTTTATCCTACGTTATATTAAATTATTCTAAATTATTAAATAGTGTAAACCATTTTAATATATTTAAAGCTATGTTATATTAAATTATTTTATTTTAAGCTTGTTTTACCTTAGGTAATTCTAGGAATTTTTTAATTATTTTACTTTAGCCTATTGTAGCCAAAGCTTATAAGGTAAAACATCATAAAATAACCTAGGATATCCTATAATAACCTAGAATAATTTAAGTTAAAATAACCTTAGATAACCTAGGAAAGGTTAAACAAGCTAAAAAGAAAACCTTTAAATAACTCGGGATAAAATATTGTAAAATAGCATAGGGTAAATCATTTACATGATGTTATAATAGTTTAGGTTTTAGGTAAGTGACGTAGGCCTAACAAGGATGCTAATTAACCAAATTTGTATGATTAATTTGACCAAGTTTTTGCCACTTAGTATGGCCTATTTGATGAAGCCATGGCTAGGCATCTTCATGAACCATTTTTTAATTTGTCATTTTTTGACTACATGTACAACATGACACTTGGTTGAAAATGTCATTTGAGTCAAAATAAACAATAAATAAAAAAAAGTCTTTCATGCCATATGTTTTTAATAAAAGTGAGCATCCCTTTTGTTTATGTGCAAACATTTTGACAAAATTAAACATTATAAAAACTCATGATTTTTTATAATTTATTACAATTTAATTTTTGAATGGAAAACTCTTTAATTCCCATGGGAAATTGAAATAAAATATCATATTGATTTACAAAATACAAATGGCAAGCTTACCAAAGTTTGGTTATATAGGAATTTCAAATCATGCACCTTAGACCACAAAAAAAGAAAGGAATTGTCGCAATTAATGTCACACTAATGAGTCCTATTGGTTGTCCTCATAATTACCTCTTATGTAGGGAAAGGGCACATTTAGACAAATTATAATTTTTTATTCCTTGAATCAAAATTAATTTAAAAAAAATTCAAATAGTAGAAAAACAAATGTCAAAGGGTCATGGATTCTTCCATACACAATGTGCATCTATTATGCACCAAGAAATGGTCAAGACTTAAAAAAGGTCATATGTGCAACTCATAAGTGCAACAAATTGTGGCTTTTTATAAACATCATCTATGTATTCCAATTATATTATGGCGACAACATAATTGAGGATGGTAATATCTAATAGTTGTCACAATACCATTGTTTATGGATACTAATTGGTGTTCCAAAAATGAGTATCCATAAACACTTCATGGCTTAAAAATTGTGATTCAATAACTTTGTTGATATTGATCCTTTTTCCATTACATCCCATCAATTCACATTTGGAAGCACTAATAGGATTGCCTTTAACACTTTCAATACTTGGTATTGGAAGGTGAACTTCTCTTTGTGACCTTAGTGCTTGGTTTGTATTCATTTATGAAACTCATGATAAACAACATTGTGTAACCAATGGAAGCAAACATATTAGCAAGAATCATCAACTTCATCATTTGTTATGATCCCATCCACACTTTGCTTGCAAAAACCGCATAATTACTTTGAGTATTGATTGTAGCTCCTAATGAGAACCTGATTTTTTATGTGCATAGTTGCAAAGTGTAATTAAAACTGAACCTCTAATGAATACCATGGACTTGAAATCAAATTACATGGAAATGTTGCAAAAATTACATGTGCACTTGAATTTTTAAAAAATCGCCATTCTTTTGATACAATTAAAGATATACATTAGAACATTCCTTTTTGATAAATAAGCTTGAAAAATGCATTTTTTCATGTAATTTGAAAAACATATCAATGAGAAAAATAAGAAATACATAGATCAACTATAGAACAAAATTTCTGCATTCATTTTGAATTTACTGGTGATGAGCCACGCATTAACATTGGCTTTCCATTATTACATGGAAATGCAAAATATCAAAATGTCAAGCAAAATCTAATGTTTTTGAATAATGCGTTGACTTTTAACATTTTTTTAAAAACAAAAATTTGCCAATTGGTGATGAGAAAGAAAAAAGGGGCTTGTGAAGGCTCACATGTTTGTTTTGAAAAAATCCACCGAATTCACTTGTTAGATATTTGTTGCAAGACATTAATTTCTTGTAGTTTCTTATTTGTGATTGAAACTTAACCTAGTGTGAATGAGATTTTGATTTTTTTTTTTTTGTGTTTGGAAAGTTTATCCCCAGGATGTGGTCTAAAATTCCAAAGCACACATTAAAAAAATGATAGTTTTGTGCATTTTGAACTTGGATTCTTGTGATTTGTAAATGGGTTTTCTTGAATTCATGTGCATGTTTTCACATGTATGATTTTTTTTTGTTTCAATAAAGTTGGGCATCAATCTTGTAACACACAACACATTGGGTTTCTAGGAAATGTTTTTGAATTCATTAAATTTAGGAGGAAACCCCAAAGAGGAGGGAGACAACAACCTTGTAAAAAAAATTAATAAAAATTTAAAAATATATATCATAAGAAAACATATAGATTTAGACAATAGGTAAGTCCACTTGTCACTTGTCCATAATAAGAGTTCTAATTTATTTCTGAATTGCTTATTTGACCTATAGCCAAATTTGGCTAAGTCCTCTTTCAGATGATTACCAATTTACCTTCTCACAAAATTGAAAAAAGAAAAACCCTTGCCTTCCACATGCCTCTCTATTCATACGTACTCTATTAAAAAAAGTCATTCTCCTATTCACCTCTACTTTCCTATTCATTAGATGGGTTGTTGCCCAAGCTTTATTTATTTATTTATTTACTCTCCAATGGGCCATTATGATTGGCACATCACCCAAAAAAAATTGAAACCTAGGAAGGTCCCCAAAATAACAATTTTTATGTGATGATGGGAGTGTGTCCCCTTTGACTCATTTGTATGTGAGAAAGTGAGAACTTTTGGGCAATGAATATGGGATAAAGTGAGGTGCTATTTGAGGAACACATTGGGAACTTGAGGAACATAATTGCGAACAAGTTGAGAACATGATAGAACACAAGAATAAAAAAAAGGCCCAAATGAAAAAATAAAATGAACCCTCTTTAATGTATGTTCATTGGTTGCTGCATGCATATTTTATTCCTATTCCTAGACATGGTTCCTCCCCTCCCACCCTTTTTTTTTGCCTTGGCTAATACCATGTGGCCTTGCCATTTACATTAAAAAGTATCTTAAGGCAAAAGAAGAATTATGGAAATTTAAATATTTCATGATGCAAAAATATAATCTTCAAAAAAAATCCTCTAAAAGAAACCAAAATCCTTCAAGATATCATATTAACTCTATAACTAATCTCATGTTTCAACACAAGCCAAAATATCATGCTTAAAAAATCCTCATATAAAAATAGACCTACTACCTGGGGGCCAAAATCCCTTAAGCTACTACTATATACTCTATAATGAATATAAGCACAATATCCTTGCCTTGCTTGGTAGGCAAGGCCAACAAAGAATTAATTCTTGTTGTGAAATAAAACCAAAGCAAAGAAAGAATTGATTCAAACATCCGCCAACAGAAGAACATGCACAAAACACAAAGTAGGTACACACATCCTTCAAATTGAGCCACAACAAACAAGGTGCAAGGAACAACTGACTCATTAGAGTTACTAGTGGGTGCCCGTGACCTTCGGCCACTGTGAAGTCCCCTGGTTTCTTTAAACTTGGTTCATGTTTTAGTTTTTTTTAAGAAACTTTTAACTTTTTAAAGGTCACCCTCTGTTTTCACCCCTTATGGCCTCTTTCAGCGGTATCTGCAAAGTAATGGAATTTAAAAAAATCAGGGTATGAAATGCTGAAACTCAGCATTATTGCACAAGGTTCGAGACTAATTATTATAGTGGTTGTACAAGTAGGAGCAGTGAAAATATATGTAGCAGCAGCAGCAGTGCAGGCGCTTAGGGAAAAGGAAACAGAGGATGAAACTCAGTTTACCACCAAAATTGGTAGAAAAAACTAGTTTGGGTCCCAGTTATTTCCTTTTTCTAGAATTTTCATTCCCAGTTACGCGTTTGATGCCCTATTATGCCGAGACTGGCCGTTCTCACCCCCTAATCGCCTCACTTTACGGATAACTAACTCTATTGACCCCAAACTCAGTGACCCCCACTGACAAGAACCCTAAATTTTTTTTCAATTCTCTTTTTTAGAATAAAATAAAATAAAATAAATATTATTAATAAAATATTAATTTTCAAAAATAAAATAAAATATTAATATTAATATTTCTCAAAAATAAATTATATTTACTTAAAATAAAATAAAATAGAGTAATAATAATAATTTTAATAATATTATTATTATTTATTTTTAAAAAAAGTCACCCTCAAACTTTTCTACCTACACAGGATCTTAGGTCCTGAGATCTGGTTTAAGATCTCAAATAAGGGACAGAACGACGTGGCCTCACCAGCGTCCAGTATTTTTGGACAGGCTCCCTCCTCAATCAAACAACAACAACAGTCACGAGACTTGATGATGCTCGTCAGGACTAGTTACTTACTAGTTACTAACTGCGCTTCTTTTGTCTTCTTCTCAGTGTTTTTTTTTTTTTAAAAATTTTTTTAAAAAATTTTTTTTGGGGGCGGTGGGGGAGGGGGAGGGGGTGAATTTCTGTGAAGTAGCCAAACTGGCGATGACCCACAAGGACAAAAGATTCTTCACTCAATTTTGGCTATAAACTAAATATGAAACCAAAAAAAAAAAAAAAAAAAAAAAAAAAAAAAACACATCCTTTTATATTTCTGGCTACCTACTTGAAAAAAATGTAGAAATACAAATGGAGATTTTTTTTTTCCTTTCAATTTGGCGGATTCTGGCTTCTGGCTATTGGAATTCTGAGAAAGCACTTGATCTTTTAATTTTTGAAATATAGCTTTCTGGCTATTGGAATTCTGAGAAAGCACTTGATTTTAGCACTTTTAATTTTTTAAATATAGCTTTCTGGCTATTGGAATTCTGAGAAAGCACTTGATTTTAGCACTTTTAATTTTTTAAATATAGCTTTCTGGCTATTGGAATTCTGAAAAAGCACTTGATTTTAGCACTTTTAATTTTTGAATTATAGCTTTCTGGCTATTATTAAAATACTAGCTAGCCAAAAGAAAAGGCTATGAATCTTCTTCACACACACACAGACACACAGTCTCTTCTCTCTACTGTTTGTTGCCGAGGGTTGGCGTAGCTTCTTTGCAGAGCGGTGCAGGGAGTCGTGGCGGCTGTTGTCGCTGCTCTTGCTTCTTACGTCTTGTGCTTGCCTGTACTGTCATCGCTGCATTGATCCTCTGTCTCTCTCCCTCTCATTCTGTTGTCATGTCTGTTTCTTTTAGCTGTCTTTTGTTCCTAGAGTTTACCTTCTGGTTGGATTGATGCGAGCTGGCAGTTGTGCAAAAGGAGTAGTAGTAGTAGTAGTAGGAGGAGGAGGAGGAGGAGGAGCAGATGATGATGATGATTTAGAGGAATAGCACATGAGTGTATCGGAAGTGTCACATCTAATTTTTTGGGTGTTTTTCTATTGTGGGTTTTTTTTTTTTTTTTTTCCCCCGTGTGTGGAATAGGAAGAAATGTGGGAGTCAAGGTTTTGGTTTGAGGCAGTACTATGTGGAGTCTTCTTCTACGAGGATGTGGTGTGTAGTAGCAAGCTGTGTTTTCACATATGTTGAAGTCGACGGTAGCTCGAGTAAGGAGGAGGGTGGGCTGTGGAGACGGTTTAGTGTGTAATAATATGGGAAACCGCACACGTGATCGCTGCTGCAACAAGAACCATCCAGGTACAGGATCTCGTATTTGGGGGTGGCAGAGTCTTAAAAGTAAAATGCTATCACTCTGATAGCAGCAGGTTAGGGCTAGGAATGGCCATTTTTGGCCTAGAGACTTGTGAGGACTTATGTCATACATGCCCTTTGTATTGGACTGTGTTTGATGTGCTCATATTGCACAATGTAACGAAATGTATTGTAAGGACAATGCTCACATCATGCAATGCCCTAGGAGCAAACATAAGCAAAGGCTGTGCAAGGGTGTTACAGAACAAGGTGCCATTTTGCTCTTGGAGGTTAAGGTTCTTGGTACTATGATTGTGGGATGTTAGCTGCATGTACAGCAGTTGGAATTCACATAGTTGGAGGATTCAATCGGGGTTTTTTTTTTCCCCCTGTGTATGGCTTTCTGAAGCTGGGTTGTGAGCAGCCGCAGGGTATTCTTGCAAGTTGGCAGTGCTGAAATTTGTTGATGAGAGGGTTCATCAGCTGTGGCTGACTATATTGGTGTATTTGTGATGATTTTGTAGGTGGGTTTCTCATGGCAAGCTGGATATCCAAGAGTCCAGGGAGGAGGACCCTCTTCTGGTCGATGGTTTTCCTTCTGCTGGATGCAAGTGGATGTGTAAGAGCCATGAACTCAACATTCCTGGAGCTTTCCTCTTGTCTATCGACAGAGGCGCAGGCCACTTATCAATGCCAGAGTCAAGACATCTGTACGTCTGTGGCATTCTCCTTACACATACAGCTTACACTCTGTCAAGGCATGCACAAGTTGGGATAGTTGTCACTTAGTTGTCAGTCTGCATAGCTATGCTCATCTTTATGGTTCTGCCAAACCAGTATTGTCTGGTTGATAGCTCTATGCTTTTTGAGAATCTCTTAAGTTATTTGTCAATTTTGGTTGTGGCAGTGACAGTGGCTCGTGATGGATTTAATTATCCAGAAGGCAATTTAACACACAGTCGTTGCTTGCTGCATTGTGAAATGTGCTGGGATGCAAATTGGTGCCCTCTATCTTTGTACGTGTGAATACATACCCTCTCAATGTCAAGGTCTCGTCTAACAATTTTACTTCTGCATTGTCTGTTTCCTTCACTATTTTAAGTAATCAACAGCAGATTGGTCTTAGCAGTGTAGGATGTATTTTATGGGCCATGGCCTGGAGGATCTTTATTGCTTATAATTACTGCTTATAATTACAGACTTACATTACACCTTTGGGGTCTGTCATCAATCTGAGCATCTTATGAACAGCACTCTGTAGGAAGTGGGCATCTTACTTGATTTCCCATTGTCATTCTTTTTCCCCCTTGTCTGCAACGTGTCCCAACGGGTCCATTTGATTTGAGCTTGCTGTTGATGCAAGTCTGTCAAGAAACTAGCAAGTCTATTTGGATGTTCAGAGTTCCTTTTGCTGTTGGCTGTTGCAGGAACTTTTCAGGCCTTCATAGTGCTGGTTACAACCACAATGAAAATCTTTCTAACTGGTCACTCTCAGAAATATTTGAACCAAACCAGTACTCAAATGCACAGTGGTTGTCACAAAAGATGAACCTACTGTTCAGTAATGCCACTGTGCAGAAGACTCTTCGGTATCTCATCCTTCCATTCAACAACATGACAGGCAACATCAGCACTCTGGAGGGCCTCCAGAGTCTACAAACCCTGTAGGCTCTCGTGTCCATGGCTACTTTCATTCTTTCTGCATTTGTTGATTATTCTTTGCCCCTTGTGGTCCCCTTTGGTATTGGTCATCCCTATGACAAAATCCATGGATGGCCTACAAATGAGTGCCCAAAGCCTACTCTGCAGTGTGACAGTCTTGTGGTGGAAAGGCTATGCACCTTCTGTTTGGGCTTTTGCATTGACATCCCAAGTATTTATTATGCACTAGTGCTTGTGAGTGAGGCTCTGCAGTTTTTTCTTGTGGGGAAACTGCATACAGTTATCATGTCTCTAATTTTGCTATTATAAACCTTTGTTTTCTGACTAACCTCTATTACACACACCATTATCCAGCATGGGTGTGCATCTATTTTAATACCAGAGTTTTACTTCAAATGCAGAGACTTGAGGAACAACAAACTCTTTGGAAACTTGGACTTCCTTTCAAGGATTCGGAGTCTGAATTCCTTGTGAGATTACTTCCCAATTATGTTTTGGCGTTGTTGCACTTCTCCTTATTTCCATATGTGGCCATTTGGTCGACCCTTCATCACATAGTCACTAATTTGGAAGTAATTTAAATGTTTTCTGCATATTGGGTTTCAAGTATATTTTCAGGTCTGTGGTAACTGATCATCTGAATTTCCAGTCATTGGTCAAGGGTGAGTGTTGTGTACAGAGAGGCCATTGAATTGGATGTCTGATAATCTCAAGAGTCTCCTGTTGATTTGCTTATCTCTGCTAATTAGTGTTGCCAAATAATGGGTGATTGGAATAACTGGTTCTAATTCCAGCACACTAACGTGGGTTCTGTATGGGCACATGTCATTCAGGAATGTTTCCTACAACTCAAAACTCAGCATGACCCCATTTCTATTCTCAAAAAGGTTTGGCAGTTCCAGGTTAGTCTGAAATATTCCAGTTTGTTTGCCTGAACATTTTCTTAACAAGACAAGCAAATCTTTGTTGAAGTGGCTGTTTTTCAAGGTTAAACTTTTGACAACCTTCCACTTGACCATGAGATCTCCTGTGTCTGAAACAGTTTCCTTGGGACAGAAGACATAAAAGATTGGCCAAAACCTGCTGGTTTACAGCTCCCTCCCACCAAGGGTAACTCCTGGCCCTTCCTGGAAATGACAACACTTCACCTCATTTTCATCTATCTATTGTCTTAGCTGGTCCTTTTGAAGCCGGAAAAAAACAAGGGAGGGTTTTTGCCATTGCTGTCTCTCTTTTGCCAAGTGAGGTGATATCAGTTCTAAAGAGATTTTGAAGGATGGAGGCTTTTTGGTGATCCATGCAGGCTCAGTCTCATCAGGGCATTCAAGACGCATGGGAGAATTCATTGGGCTGACATTTGGGATTGTTGCCATTGCTGTACTAATTGTCACTGCTCTCTTGTATTTTCTGAGAGAGGGAGATGATAGCAAAGTCCTCTCCAAAAGTCCTTCACTCGGAGGTGAGATCAGATATTCTGATCCTATGATTTCTTTTGGAATTTTTTGTTGCTCCTCTCTGGCTGTTATGATATGCAGCCTTCTGTTCATGAGACTTGCAACATTCACTGATTGTGGGCCAGGAAATGTAGGGGTAATCTGCACATGGGGTGGAGATGTCAACTTCTGTCTGCAATCTTATTGATATGTGCAGTGCACATGCATCTTCCTTTCTTTTGCATATTGTGTGGTGGAGTTCTGCTTGGATTGTAACTGGGATGGACATGTAAGCAAGGTGATGCAGATAACCAGGGTCAGACTAAGTCCTGCCACTGCACAGGATCAATATCTGAATCAATAAGGGCAACAATGTGTAACATAACTAGATCTGTCCTTAAACAGCATGACTGAGTCTTCCAGTTGCTTCCAGAAATGCAACAGAAACTCAGGACACAAGCTTCTGTCAAATGGTGTGCCCGAAATTTGGGTGGATTATTATCTACTTATCTACACCCACTGTCTAGAGCTCATGGAGTCAGTGGGTGGTCATGGCAGCTCATCACTGCTATTCTTAATGAGGGTGATGGTTTGACACTTCATGAGTGGCTCTCATAAGGTTACAACACCACTCATTGTTGTTTACCTTCAAAGTGTTGTTGTGGAGAGTTCCCTGCAATCTCATGGATACAACTTTGAAGGTCAAAGGTCTCTGAACATGTGTGTGAAGTTTCACTGTTGATCTGCTTGGTTCTTCTTCTGCTTTTTTTATCTGGTCTTTTAGGGTTGGGTTTTGTCTTTTTCCTGTTTGCTGATTTAGTGGATCTGCAATCTCTATACCCCATGTTTTGTTCAACACGTGCATTGAAATTTTGGTTATAATGTGGGTATCCTTCTTGTGACATATGCAGCCAAGGCTCTGGGGTCTATGAGAAGCCTTACCCTTACCTATGAAGATTTATCTCAGGCCACTCTCAGCTTTGATGAAGGTCATCTTCTCGGCAATGGGATACTGGGCGAACTATACAAGGGTTCTCTTTATGATGGAACAGCAATTGTAGTTCGCAGGTTGCAGAGGGGAAATTTGAGTAAGAGCTGTGGAGGACAGCTGCAAGCACTGTACAGGACCCTTCATCCTAACTGTTTGGTACTAAGGACTGATGTGAAGTACAAGAAGTCTACTTTTCTTGTGTATGACTATGTCCCAAATGGCTCCCTTGAGGTTGCACTGCATGGTCAGTCCTTCTTTTCAGGATATACTCTGGCTTTTTAATGTCTGGAAATTTGCAAACACAGATTCAGAATGGGATCATCTGTAGCAACAGCTTCTGGCTTAATCTTTCACTTGTGTTGTATTTTGAATGTGCACCAGTGAGGAAGCCAGACGAGGCACCCTTACCATGGTCAACTCGATTATCTATTGCATCCGGGGTAGCTCAAGCACTGGCTTACCTGCACCATGATTGCACTCCTCCCATTTTCCACTACAATCTTACAGCCAGGAATGTCTTAATCGATGTTGACTTGGAAGCCAAACTATCTGACATTGGCCTATTCCAGTTCGCTCCAGCATCCAGGGCAAAGGCTTTGGCAGCAGTGGCAAAAAGTGGATATGCAGCACCTGAGTATTTAGACATTTGGGGCATGCCCGAGAAGGTTGATGTTTACAGTTTCGGGATCCTGCTTTTGGAGCTTTTGACTGGAAAGAAGCCCCGGGATTTTGTGCAATTGTCAGAACAAAGTGACCTGGCTACATGGGTATGTGTTGGCTACCTTCCTCTTATCTGCCAGTGAATTGTTTGTACTTATGCAAGTGGTGGCAGAGTTGGGGACTATCAGCTACTATCTTTTGATTCAATGGTTCTGTCCATCCAAAGTTTGAACCCTAAACCTGTACTAGGAACTTCTTGATGGGTATGCCTCTGTGTCCCAAGCAATCTGTTCATCTTCAAATTCTGGATGGGTACAGGTCAGGGGAGAGATTGATAGCAGCCAGGCCTGCACACTGATTGATCCACAGGTGAAGTCCTCCACTTCATGCTCAGATCGGCTCCATCAGGTGCTACGCACAGCATTGCAATGTACTGTGGCTGTACCTCTGCATAGGCCTACCATGAAAGAGGTTGTAAAGGTTCTTCAAGCTTTCATTCCTTCATAAATCCTGGATTCGCTTTTCCCCCCCTTCTCTTGTCAAAGCAGTGCAAATTTAGTGCAGGAAGATGGAGAGTTTGACAACAATTCCTAGCCCTTTACAGCTTCAAGCTTTAGGCCACTATTGATGAAAGGACTGATCATGGTCCCACTAACCCCATACAGCTTGAGAAGGTAGGGCACTCCAGCTTTGGCAAGATGGATCCTACTTCCCACACAATTGACCAGTATGATTTATAAGTTGTGTACTTTTCACACTTCTGTGCCAGAATATGCAGGCATTGTTATGATCATTTGTATGGCTTCATGTGGGTTCCAGTATCTGCCAAATCTTAAATGGGTATAATCAGTTTCATAGGTTCTTAACCTCAAAAGAGTCATGCATAGCTGAATAGTTAGATGAATTAGTCTTCTGAAGCAAAAAAGGTTACACTTCGAAGTTTCTACTAAAACAATCCAAAGTATTGCATGAGAAGACACATGTTTGGTGTTTCTCTGCCTTCGGAAACTTTGAAAATATGATCTTGGGGGCTTCTTAACCTGAGTGGGATGCATTTCAAAGTGCACACCCTGTCCTCAAATCATGGCCTTGAGTTAGTTCTCTCTGTTGGTTTTCTCTTTTTCTCTTGTTCCTTGTTCCTCTTGGTTTCCTCAGTCTT
>Ga0209208_10004685_pt1 | contig 19294 bp, 11 predicted proteins | sample S1TSphfallax_3_FD_187694 | JGI IMG/M metagenome (GOLD analysis project Ga0209208, IMG submission 187694) | Host-associated microbial communities from peat moss isolated from Minnesota, USA - S1T2_Fd - Sphagnum fallax MG (SPAdes) (version 2) | ecosystem: Host-associated > Plants > Peat moss >... | reverse complement strand
GATTTTCACACTCGCGGTTTCCAAGACCGAAACCTGAAAACTTTTAGGACGTGATTTTCAGGATGTGGGATCTCAATTTTGGGACCTGGATTTCACACAGGGGGCTTCACAGTGGCCTTCGGCCATTGGCACCCACTAGTTATACAAAACGCAACAAGATAGCTTGACAATAACAAGAAGTTCAAAGCTAGATCTAGTAGTGGATAAGAAGAACCCACTTCTTTTGGATACCTTACATTATTGATCACCAATTTTTTGATGGTGCTTACATAAGTCATGTTTTTAAAATATGACGTTTATATTGCACAAGTTTGGAGTCCGTGTCAAATTCAACTATCACAATATGTTTCATGTTCAATGATTGGTTGGAAATTTTCACACATGTCAATAGGGTGCTTCCATGTATGACATAGTCATATGGGAAGATCATGTTCTATTTGTCTTCACCCACCAATGGATGAAGGAGAAATCATATGGGATTCCTTGCCAATTTGACTACTCAACCTCCATTGGTTGGTCCTTCTTTGTTCCTTTCAATATAGAAATCTGAAATAATTTTCTCAGAAATCAAACAAACATTTCATTAAAATTGATTGCAAAAATTGTTGCAAAGCATACCATTCATCTATTTATTTTTTTAATATATTTTAACATTATTAAAGGTACAAAATTCCTATGTTAACTAGTGCCATAGGCATCCTAGTAAGTAGTTAATTATTAATGGTGGATACTTACCATCCTTTATCTAAAGGATGGAACTAATGGGATTAGTTAGTTCATGGAGATTTGTAGTTGGTTGTAATTCACCAATCACTTAAAGGATTTTTAGGAAAGATTACAATAAGGACCTAATAACTTTACATAGGAATAACATGTGGTTTTGGGAGGAAGGGGATTAAAAGGATAAAACAAAGACTTGGGAGGAGGATCATTATTCTAGTTTGGAGTGGTCTATGAGATTCTTCTTTTGGGAAATGTGGTGTGTGTAACATTAAAGAGAGAAGCTGAAATAAGTTGTACTTTTATTCTTGCAATGTAAAATGGTTGATGGAGTATCATATTGTTTTGTTAGTGTTTATTTCATTGGAAGTGTGTTAAATAGTGGGGGAGACCAATACATAATAAGATTTATAGTGTTCTGTTATATTTTATGTAGTAGTTCTTTGTTTCTTTTATAAGAATAATATGATAACCACTTTTTGTTTTAATTTATAGAATAGATATTACCTTTTGTCACAAGATGGTAAATACCATTATATGACAATAGTAGGGAAGTAAACCTAGTATTTGAAGCTTAAAGAAAGTGAAAAGTTGCTTTAAATGATAGGTAGTAGTTATAGAAGGTTTGCAAGCATTGTACATGGTAGGCAACAGCCATTGAGGGTCCATAGGCACTATGAATGGAAAACAACACCACCTGAAGGTCTATAGATATTGTAGAGGATAAATAACAATTGTGGGAGGCATGTAGACCCATTGGACGTCATTCTAATACACTAGAAATATTATTTGGGGTCTAAAACCTTAAACCTCCCAATTTTTTTATCCTATTTTATTATTTTCACAAATTACCCTTCTTTTCACACCATTGGAGAGGCTTACAGTTATGACAATAAGGTTGTCCACAAAGGATAGTCCCTACTTTCTTTTTTTCTCTTTGCATAAATTCCTACTTGCTTACTATTTGAATAATTCTAATAGAAAAAATTATTAATTAACACTTCTACTTGTTAAGTATAGATTTCCTTACTATTATTTGTATAAGTCATACTATAATAAACAAGTGTTAACAATCCTCTTGGAAGTAGGAATAATCTAAATTTGTTTCCCTAACATTACTTTCATGAGGACAATATTGTTCAAGGATCACATTTTCACCCTTCTATAACATGTTGCTGACAACAATTTACTACAACAATAACTAACATCACCTATGGCAATAATAAACATACAATCTCCTCCTTCAAGTTCATCAATCATTATTATTTTCCCAACATCTTGAACTCTAAAAATTGTTACTTCCACCTTTTTATTTTTATTTACGTTTGTGAAAAGTAAAACTCATCAAAACAAACATAAATGATTTGAAAACATTTGAAAACCACACATACCCAAAAGTAGTTCCAAACCACTTCAATTACAATTATTGCAAATCATTCTATCAATTTGGAATCAACAAAAGTGTTGAAATCATTGTGCATTAAATTTTAATTTTAAATTGTCATTCAAAAGAATGATCATTACTAAACTAATGTTAATGGTAGATATGCTAATTTTTTTCTAATGTACATATGTTGAAGCAATGCCTTAATATTATATAATTGCTAAGCTCAAATGATTTTCATATAAATACTTCATTTCAAACTAATATTTTAAAACTAACAATGTGAAAAATTAACTTTGAAAATTTGTTGCAAGGTATAGTATTTGTGTTCCTTACATAAACAACACCCATAATTTTTGATAATAACTCTATAAATAAGGGTGATGATTGATTTTTGAATGAATGTAATCACCTTCAAGACAAATTGTCACATTATTATTCATATGCTTACATAAACATGAGAAGAAATTTGGAAATTAATCATTAATTTTTTGACTACATTTTAGTCATGATGGACACATGCAATTAAAAATGCCTATACTTGCCTTAATCAAGTGCCATCAGACAACTAGTTGTAAAAAACATCACATGGCACATGGTAGTCAAACCAATAGTCACATTATGTTACAATTACATTTGTGACTACATAATCATGAAAACATCAAATTTTAGATTATATATGTATATCATTTATATGATTACTTAAATAAATATATTGATATTATTGTAGTATGGCAAAAATGCAAACCCCAAGCATTACCATCTTCACTAATCTAATGTTGAGGAAAACAAATGCAAATTATTCCTACTTCCAAAAGAGCTACAATCACTCACCAACTCTATTACAACTACTCACATAATAATCAAATAGTATTGCATGTAGAAGGAAATGTAATAAGAAGGATCCCCTTTAAGGATAATCCTATTGTCTAGTCATAACAATATTCCATTTAATGACACCCATAGCAAAGGAGTTTTAATAAGAAAATAAAGAGAGGGGGTTGAAAGGTCATGATTACCTTTAAGACCTTCTAATGTATCTTTGGTGATAAATGATTCAGACTAATGGGTCTGCATGTTTCCAACACATGTTGTCTTTTTTTTACATCACCTATAGACCTTATGTGGTTGCTTACCATGTGCAACAACAATACCCTCCCTACAAACCTCAAATATCAAGTCTGCATGCTTGTCGTTGCTTCTTTGTGGTAGATAATCCGTGACAAAGTGTACTTTTGACTTTAAAAACTACCATAGATTGTAGATTATATTTTTAATCCTATAAAAGAAACACAAAACTAATTTATAAACACAACAAAATTTTATATAATCACAATATGAATTGTTCCCCCTATCTTTCTTTCATATTTTAGATAGAAAAACACCAACAAATAACCATGAAATTCCATCAACCATTTTCCATTGCACAAATAAAAGTACAACTTGTTTCTTTACTCTCTTCCTCTCTCTTTCCAATGTCACATACACACCTTTCTTCCTCTAGAAAGACTTTTGTGGCCATCTCCAATCTATAACACAAGGGAATAATCTTCCCAAATCTTCCTCTTATCCTTTTAATCTCGTTCCTCACAAGACCACACAAGGCCCATATCATCCCCATGAAAATGGGTTCTTATTTTAATCCTTTTTAGAAATCCATTAGGTGATTGGTGCATTACTATCAACCATTCAACTAACTAACCCCATTAGCTTCAACCTTTGGTAAAGGACAAGAAGTTTACCATTAGTAACCCTCTATTAACTATGATGCCCATAACACTAGTTAGCTTAGGAATTTCTATTCTTAACAATTATATATTATATTAACTATTTATATTGCTATATAATTTCATTATTTTCATCCTATGAGTTGTTGACACATGTCACTACCTAGGTTAAACAAAAAACCTAATTTAAATAACTAATGATAAGCTAAATTATTGCTAATGTCAACATTAAATGTCATTTCATAAACTTTGATAATCAATTGCAATCATAAGTTTGATGCAACATCTGGTTTAATCATTAATGTATAGTTGGTGAAATATGTTAATGTAATTGTAACAAATGACTTGGTTTTCATCTATCAATGGAATCTAACAATAATGGATAACATATGTTGACTTTTCATTAAAAAATTTATCAAAATACAAAGTAGTCACAAATTATAGTCACATCTAGGACTACAATCTAAATCCATTTGTTTCATAGTCAAATATGTGATTATTAACATTTGCAACTTAGTGACACATAAGACTATTACATATGTAGTTACAAAATGAATTGATTGTGATAATAGAATTGCACTTTAGTTGCAAACACATGGTTGGAATGAACAAGATTTTTTCTAATGAAAGTAGACAAAAAAATCACATTGCACAATGGTAATGGCTCATTGTTGGTACTAAATGTTGGTAAATGTTATTTAAATATCAATGTTAGAAATGTACTTGAATAATGATGTACACACCTTGAACCCCAAATTATTTTTTTCAAAGTTTAAAATTTGGTCATAATATTGAAAAAGCCTATAATTAACCTCATAACCTTGAAACTATCTATGCAACTATTATAAAAAATAGTATCATGATGTTAATTTTGAATTCTAATAGAAATTAGCATGGTCCTTTCATTAAACCAATATATCTATATTTTTTCCTTCTCAAACACAAATGAAATGTTATATTTGGTCTTGTCAATATCATCTAGTTTTGTAATGCACTTCTTGTGTCCTTCCTTGCAAATCACCAATATCCAAATTCCAAAACCAATAAATAAAATTGACAATTGTATTTTGTTTTGCACATCTAAATCTTTAAAGAAATTATGTCAAATCACATTTTTAATTTCAATTTTTTAATTTCTTGATTCAAAACTTCCACTTGACATACTAAACACATTGTTTGAATCATTTCGTGATTTCTTTTGCAATTTTGTGAAGAATGGATAACTTCAATTAATTTACCATTTGAAATTAATAAAGTTCCAAATTTTCTTTTGCAAGTTTCACGTGGTTGAAAATACCATGGTACCCTAGCAACTTTGACACTAATTAAATTATTTGTAAAAGTGTTGAAATTTTCAAGAAAATATTTTTATAAAGTAATATATTGGAAAATATAAAAAAATATTTGGAATATTTTATATTTTGACATGAAATTTTTAAATGTTAATTAATTATTCAAATACATGTGTTGAAGTTGCCTTTGAATTGTGATAGATAATCAAGGTGCATTTTAATGTTTTTCAATGCAAATGACCTAGACTACATTTTTTTTGTACTTATGAGATCTAAAAAAAGTCCTCAATTTACAAAGATTCCACATGTACACACGTGTACATGTACAAATAGAAAAGTGGACTCACTTTCAATTTAACATGCATGTATGTCATGAGAATTGGCTTAAATGAACCATGGTGAGGGATTGAAAAATGCACTTGGACTTGTAAAACATGAGGCCAAACAAGTTCATAGGGAAAATTGAGTTTGGTAGCAAACTAATACAAAATATGATGCCCTATGAAAGGTTTGTATAAATGAAGATGTATATAGTAATTAACCTTCACTGTTGGAGGGAGAGAAAATGATGATCTTAATTTTGCAGTGGGAGAGAAGGCCCCACCATAATAATGGAACAACCTGAATAACCGACTCATTTCCCAAGTAGATTTTCACAAAATCTTCCTTTTTTTCTTGGGAAACATGTGACACATGAACACAATTGAAAATTGAGTTGAAAACTTTGCAAAGGTAATGCCTTGTGGATTATATATTTTCAATGAAAACAAATTGGTTTCTTTCTATGATGGGAGAAAATGTTGCAATTATCTTTATTTTAACATTGCAACAAAAACATAAATAATGTGAAGTCAAGTTGAAAAAAAATTGAAAACTTGATTTCAAATGGGGGAGAATGTTGTGACCATATCATGGGTGCACAACCAATTCTTGATCTTTAGCAAATTGTCTTTCCCAACATCTTCAAGCAAGCCAAATGCTTCTTAATGTAAAGTTGAACCAAATGGAATTTTTAAATGTGGCATGTCACAACCTTAACCTTGGCTTATGACCAAACTTGGAAATGAAGTGAAGACATGAGTCAAATGCAAATTTGAGATTCAATAAATGGTTTGAAAAATTATGTTCCCACCATGGTTTTTTTTTTAATTATGAAATGTGCACATGGCAATAGGATTACCCTTTGATATGCCTAAATGGCTTTTCATGTAATTTTGATGGAGGAATATGTGATTTCTTCACCATTTGTGAGCTCAATATTTGACAAACATGATACGCCCAAGGTTGCTTATTTTTTAAATTTTAAAATAAGTCCAATGGGCACCCATAAAAAAACCAAAGAAAAAATGAGAATGTGTACATTGAGGATCTTCCATTATCCATAATACATACAACAATTTGTGTTGAACTTATTTCCATTTTCAAATATTTAAATCCTTGTTTGTAATTAATAACACATTTTTTAATTTGCCATTTTGTGAAAACTCCCCCAAAAAATACTTGGACTTTCACCCAAATGAAAGGTAAGGCATGTGAGAATCCAAAAGAAACACTCCAAAGACAAGCCCATTTCATGAAATCCCAATTTGGGAATTGGGAGCAAAGGGACCAACACAATAAAGCTAGGCTACAATTTAAACAACATTGTTAATATATAATGAATATGATAGTGTGCAATAAGGTTGAGTCCTAGTTGCAAAATCTTGGTTAAATTCAAGCAAAACAAACTTGGGAATGTGCATGTCAACATTTTACAACTCAAAGTTCATTCAAAATTGTACAATACATGATATGTAACATAAATTTTGATCCCAAATTTTGAGATTGTCAGGTTTCTTGTATGTGGTTCAAGATCAACAAATGCAAAAAAACTAATATGTCAAATAAAATGTTTTTTTCCTTTTTCATTATCAATGATTATTTAATGAAAATATTTATAACTAAAGTGTTTACGACTTACTTGAACACAAAAAAATCAAATATGGTGATCAAAATGTTCTTAAGCAAAATTAATGTAACAATTTTCCCAAAGTTTGGTTTTTTCCATACATCATTGTGATTTTTCACTTAAAAATTCATACAAAAAATCATTTATAACCTCACTTTTGAAATTTAATCCTAATTCTTCATGGTTCATGCATCCTTTAGTTAGTATTAAGTTTCTCAAAATATATGAAAAATTATAATTTACTCTTCATCAATTATTCAAGTTTTTTGAAATTTCACTTAAGGCCAAGTTTCAAACTTTTCAAATTCACTTAAAATTCATAATACTATCTTCACAATTGATTTATAAAGTTCAACAAAAATTCTAAATGTAAGAAATAACATTGTGGGGGTGCAAACAAAATAACATGAGCTTAATTCACTTGTTTAAATGGTTTTTTTATTTTATTGTATTTTTAAAATATCGTAGGAATATTTATTTGAAAGTTGACAAAAGGGTACATTCATAGTCGGGGTACACAAAAGGAATGTCTCACCCCAAAATCACTTTCAAAACACTACTTTGAATGACCATTACATTTACCAAATAATTTATTTGGTAGATTTTGTTTTCATTAGATATTCACATACTTCTTAATTAAAATGGCGGTGATTTTTTGTGATTAAAACATGTCCTTAAGTGTCCTAAAAAATGACTCAAGACTTGTGTCCCACTAAGTAGTTTTATTAAAAAAGACTTAATAAGATTAGCAATGTTTGTTCAAATTGCTCCATGTTAACCACAAATAAAATAAAGTATGTTCTATATGATGGCACAATTTTTTAGTTTAATAAATCACAAAATTTTGTGGAATTAATGTTAGAATTTTGCGTTTTTCATAAAATGGATGTGTTGATAAAGATAATCAAATTAATTTTGTTTATCTGCAAATTTATATTCCAAAAGTCTCGAAAGAAGTATAAAAGATGTGTGTGAAAAAAAAAAAAACATTATTTGATGTTTTTAATAGGGTTTTGGCACGCTAATGAAAGTATGTCATTTTGGAATGTTAAAGTAACCTTGCATTCCTTTTTGGTTTATACCTAAACATGACATATCCCCCTTTAATTGTTTAGCATCTTAGAACATTCATTTTGTTAAGTCCTTGTTTTAGGACTTAGAACAAATTAATGTTGTGGTTCCTATTATGCCACCCCAACTATGAATGCACTCAAAAATCAAATCTAACCCAAAAAGATGTTGCAATGTACTATTATGTAATTATATGTTCAAAAGACATCCCTCAAAATGATATGTCATGTTTAAATAATCTCCCAAAAATATGACTATTTATAATGTTTAATGAATTTTTTAAATATTTTATTTTCATCAAATTAATTCCAAATCATACCACAATGTGTTTCCATAATATATTGGAAACATTGTCACATTAAATGTTTTAAAATAAGTTTCCACATTAATAAAAAATTTGATACTAAAAGATGAAAAATTAAACTTTAATTACAACTATTTTGGTTTTTGTAAATGTGACACCCTATGACTACAATTTTTGGAAAGTTTAGTATGTTTTCAGTTATGGCTCTAGGCTAAGAACTTTAATTATTCAAAATAATGTTTGAAGGATCAAACCTTGTTTGAGTTAAATGGGTTTTAAAGTTCTCAAAGGGTAAAAAACACTTAAAAACCCTTCAAAAATTGTAATCACAAGTATAATTTTTTTGTAATTACTTTTTTGGCTAATGTATGGACATCAAATCTTGGATTTCTTGTTTTATTTTAAGTATATATGATTAACTTCAAACCTAAAATAATCAATTATTTTTTAAAAATCAACAAACATTAAAAATTTGAACATATGTAGTATAATTGTGACAAATGATATACGTCATAAAGTTTTGAAAAATTGCTAATATTATACTTCAAAACTAAGGTTGTGGGTGGAATTTTTGGATGAATTTTTGTATGGTGAATGGTATTGATATACATCAATTAAATTTAAGACCATTTAATTTTTTTAAATTTTTAATGAAAGTTGATTCAAAAAATGTGTTACTTGCATTTGTAACAAGAAATGCATAAATAATATATTAGTTTTAGGAAAAAACCATTACCATATGAAAGACAAAGATATTTTTTAGATGGGCATTGCATTATTTTTTAAGTTTTTTTTGTTAAGTAATGTTTCATGAATCAGAAACATGAAGCCTCATGGTTGTTGAAAAATATAAATTATATAAATAATGTACATTCATTTTTATCCAAGTATCCTTTCCATTTAATCATTGAATTAAGAATAATTTTGACTCAAAGTGAACTTTGAGTTTCAAAATGTTGTCATGCAAATTCTCAAGTTTTTTCCTTGTATTTAGGATACCCCAAAGGATGCCATGAAAATTTTAACTTAATATTATGATACTCGTTATACATCACTTTTTTTGGTGAAAAATGTTTGACCTTTAGTGTGCTTTCACCCTAAAAAAAAAATCTATAATTAAAAAAATCGCATATATACTCAAAACAAAATTATTTCACATTGACCTATGGTAATGCTTAAATATTTGTTGTGACCCAAGTATTTTCAAGTACATGTTTACAATTATCTTGTGCATTCAAAATGTGATTTGGAAGGGCTAATTGTGTGTGAATTGGTAGGATGATACAATGTCAAAAAGAATTAGTAAAAGTATATAGGAAAATTACATTTCATGAAGGGGGACCATTTATTTAAAATCCTTGGACATCATGTGTTTCAAAACTAGAACTACAAATCTTAAAGCAAATTTCCAAATTTCCAAATTTTGTATGTACATGTTTCCCATGGGGAGCTATAATTTTCCTTGGAATGAAAAGAGTGGTGTTTTAATCTGGTCACATTGAGGAATTCAATGAGAAAATTGAGTCCATGGTTATATCATGTTTCAACTTTGATGTGGACACAAAATTGGTTTCTTGTAAATGGCTTGTGTAGTTGATGTGATTGATAGGTGATCATGAATTGAGTTTCTTAACCTTATCTTGAAGTCACACATGATCTTATTATCACAATGCAAGGAACTAAGGAGCACACCAAAGATTGGAAAATGTTTTAATATAACACACCATATCAAGGACATATTAATTTCTTGTAAGTGGTGTGCAATTGATGTGACTAAAACGTGAATGTGAAGTATCCCTATTTAGTTTCATCTTGGAACCCTGCATGATCTTGTTTTCATAACACAAGGAATTAAAGAACACATTAGAGGCTTGAAAATCTTTTGTAACACATCATATCAAAGAGCTACCTTTGACACCATTTGATAAGTTGTTGGGAGCACATCTCATACACACAAAAATTAAATGTATATAAGAGTTCCCTATACAATTAAATGTAAATTATTAACAAGAAGTTCAAGCAAAACATATCAAAAGATTTTAGCCTCATCCATTGGACTTGTCAACAATAATAACATTTGGCCTAGTGTCCAGCAAATTTCCTAGATTTGAAACAAAACAAACAATATCCTCATTAACAAGATGAAAAATTTGTGTTGGGGAGTTGACACATAATATTCATTGAAATATACTTACCTAAATTATGATATAAAAATCATTATATTCTTGAAAGAAAAAAATTAAAAATTATATTTTATATTTTAAAAACATGGGTGCAAATGGGATAACATGAGCCAAACCTATCCCCTTAGGTGACTATTTATTGGGTGGTTATTTTGAAATAAAGTCTTTAAACTTTTCTCAAAAATATTGAAAATTTTCATCACATTATTATGTTAATATGGTTTACATCAAATATTTGCTAAAAATATGTCATTTTCAAAAACATTCAATTCCATTTACAAGTGATTTTATTGTTTAAAATCATTGGTTATAATGTTTTCAAAATGCTTTTGGATATTTTTCATTCATTAGATTGATTTCAAACTTTTATAATATATATACCACTACATTGAAAATAACATTATGTAATATCCAATTGGAGTTTTTTATTCCTTTTTTAAAAATTTAATTAAAAACATAAAACCAAACACTAAACTTACATTTGTTATGGTACATGTTAGTGTGACAAGACCCATATACTTAGCACATACTTCATAAAAGTTCACATTATAAAAGGTAGATTTTTAAAAAAATTATTAATTTTTTTTTACTAAAGACCTATTCTTATGATTTGAAAATTGAAAATTGATGCACTATAATGAAACAACGTTTTTTGTGCAAAATTTTGTCAAAATGTGATTTAAAAAAAATACTACATTTGGACTTTGATTTAAGTTTAGTAAGATTTTAGGGTTCTTACCATTTAAAAAGATTTGAAAAACTTGTTGCCATTTAATGCAAAATATTTTTTAGGATGCTAACCTAAAATGACACAATGGGTGCAAACGAGATAACATGAATGATACCCGCTTGCTTTTGACTACTTTTTGGGAAATATTCTTGATAAAGTCTTTAAAAACTCTTTTAAAAAATTCAAATTTTCTTTCATACAATTTTATTAAGGTTTATGTTAATTGTTTTACAAAATGTCAATTTTAAAAAACTTCAAATCCATTTATAAGTTCTTTTACAACTTACAACCAAGTGTTACAGTACTTGATGAAAGCTTTTGTTATTTTTTAATCCATTGGATTACTTTCAAATTAATTCATATGTTCTCATGATATATTAAAGATACAAATATATATAAAAAATTACAATTTCAACATCAAATTAAATTACAATTTTAAAACATGAAAAATCCAAGCTTGTTATGGTATGTTATTGCGACGACCTCAACATCAAAAAATTGAAAATAATATTATTATAATGAAGAACTATCTTTACTTTAAGCATTCAAATAAATACATTTAATGTATAATAATTTTATGATAGGTTTTGTTGAAACTCAAGTTGATAAATAAAATAATAAAATTGTTTGATTTATTTTGGTTAAACTTTACTTCCATTAGGTGAAAATATGTTCAACAAAGCCAAAAACCATGTCAAAAACAATGAAAATTTTATTACATATGGGCATAAATGAACCAACCATGAATGTTGCTTTAGAAAATGATTGCATGTCTTTTTGCCCAAAAATAAGTTTTTCATACAAATGAATTTTTGAATTTTTGTGTGTGCAAATTGATATAATAAATAAATAAAAGTGTTCAGGAAGATAACATGTTTTTTTGTTTATATATTTGAATTAAATATCAAATTTTGAAAATGTGTTGATCCTTGTAAATTCAGTGTTTCATCTAAAAAAATAATAATAATTTCAAATCATAACCAAAAATTGATTTTTATTTATATATGTTTTCTTGTATAATAAACTACAATTTTTTTTTAACACATCATGTACATTATACCCCATTTATACATGGTAAAAGACTTTTGAAGTTTTAAATTCTAAATCAATTTTGGAAAGTTCTTTGAAGTTTTATAGTTTTTGAATTTCATATATTTTAAAGTACGAATTCTTTTTGAATGTGGCTAATAGGTCTTTATCTTTTTAATTCATTTCCATCAATTTTGTTTCATTATATGAATCCTTTTGATAGTCTTTTGCAAAATTGATTCCTTTTGATGTAATAGGTGTTCAATTTCAAAGGTTTTAAATCAAAACTTAAAATTTTATTAGGATTTTTGCTTTGAATTCCTTGACATTCATATGAATGAGAGAGGAACTGTAACCAAAAAGAAGGGAACGCCCAGAACACCCACAAGTATCCGTCTGACCTCCCTGGACTCTATTACATTCACTCCAAGACACGAACTCTCTGCTGTTTCCCTGACTCGTTACAATTCAAGGATTACTGTGTAGAACCACACAAGGCAACTTCCGATCACACAGGTGGTCCGTCCGAACCTCATGTCTCACAACACAAAAACGATTCGGCTTGTGACCTCAAATTGAACATCTACAATGCACCTGCACGGCTAGACATCACGGACAGACACCATTCGACTTCACAAATCAACTTCTTGTCTTTTATTTCACAGAAAACACTCCGACAACACAAGCTTCCAGACCCTTGCCATCATCTAATCTGTCCAACTACTCTTAGATCAGAAGCTAGAACATGTCAGTTGCTAATCGCAGCGGAAGAGAAAACTAGCAATCCGACTCCCAAAATGTTCACCCAGCTCCTACCTGTCTATCCTCCGTGTCTTTTTTTTCCCTTTTCCCTCTTTCCTCTTTCCTCCAAAACTTGCATCCGCTCCCCCTTATTAACCGTTGCTGGCTTCCTCCTGAAGCTTCTTCTTCCTCGCATTCTTCACCCAGATCACTTCCCTCCATCCCTCATCAATGAGGCGCCGCATATCCTCATCGATCCGCCGCCATCTTTCTCCAAGCCCCTGCCAGAACACAAACACCCAAGCATCCCATGCAAACAAAATCTCCCCTTGCACTAATGGAACCGAGATTCGCCGTCACTGATCAACTTAGGCGGCAGAACAGCTTTTGAGTTCACAGGGCTAGAGAGTCTTGTGCACGGTCACCCATTGTCCGGCTACAGAACAACTTGTCATGGTTTTAAATGGTAAAACATAAATATTTTTTCAATCTTGATTATTTTTAGGGCCCATTTGACATCCTTTATTGCTCATTTTATTTTGACTACATTCATTGATTTTAATTTTGGGTTTTGGTTTTAATAAAAGACTGTTGAACTTAACCAATAGTTCCACCAAAAGCAACCAATTTTACAAAGGATTATGGTGAAAAACTCTTTCAATAAAAAATTTGATGGTAAAAAAATTTAGATGGTAGTAACCTACTACCCACACTCAACAAACACTCATAATACAAAAGTTATGGAATTTGAAAATTTTAGAAACTCAAAGTATGTTTCAAAACTTCAAAATTTCAAAAGTCATTTATCACATGTAAATGGAGTGTAATGTACATAACATATAAAACAAAGTTGTAGTTTATAAAACAAAAACCTAAAGCAATTGACATATTTTAATATGTGGGTCCAACCACGTTATAAGAAGGCACACTTGCCCCCTTAGACCATTGCTTTTTCGTTGTTTTTTAAAAGAATATTCTTTAATTTTTGAAAATACGTCTTTCAAAAAAGCATTGAAAAAAATCTATAAAATTTTAAAATACTATTATGTTAGTTTTTATATTTAAAACATCCCAAAATATGTCCAAAAAAAAATTCAAATTGTGTTTTTAGTGTCAAAACTATTTTAAAGTAGTGGTTATAAGTCCTTAAAAATGTAGATTATGTATTTTTTACTCGTTAGATTGATTCCAAACTTTTATGATATGTACATAATGTATTCACAATAAAACTTTATAAAAAAAATTTAAATCCAAAATTCAAAAAAAATGCAATGGTTATAATTGCTCATGGTACATGTTAATATGAATGTACCCATGATTCAAAATGACGATATTTTTCAAGATAAAACACCAAATCTAACAATATCTACACATTTTGAAAAATCCATATTTAATCAACAATGATAATCACAAACATGTAATATATTGGGGCAACTGTATGTATTTTTTAAATAATAAGTTGCAAAAAAAATCATTCAAAAATTCTTTCATATGAAAATGTGAAAGTGGATTTAAAAAATATTCACAATAATTTTATAAAACAATCTTGTTGGCTCTTAAATTTAAGATATTTGCACCCCATTATCATGTTTAATTTGATTTTTGTACATTGTTGGTGATCCCATTTGTTCAAGTTTATTTTTATTTTTATCCTTTTCTTCTTGAACTTGTGTTTTTTTATAGTTAAATGTGAAAGGTCATGTCACCATACCTTGTGACTACCATACACATAGTTGATAATCAATAGATGTTTCTCCAAAAAATAATTTTGAATATTGTAAAATTTCAACAATAGTGAATAAAAATTTTCATCTATCATGAATGTTACAAAAATATCTTAGTGTTTGGATTGTCCCCTATATGGGAAAGGTTTTGAGTTTTTAAGTCCTTCAAACTTCAATTATGTAGGCTCATGATTTTTTCGTTCATTTCAACATACATGATGCACATTTAGACAAATGGTTCCATCCATGTTAATAGGATTCAATGTTTTAATCAAGAATATTCTTGAATTTTTTTGAAAAATTCTCTAAAATATTATTTATATTATTATGTCAACAAGGTTTATATTAAAAACTTGTCAAAAATGAATATGTAATATTGTATTAATTTTTTTCAAAAGTAACTAAGTACACATCCTTTTACATTGTGCTCAAGGGGGTTAAAACTATTTTGAATATTTTCAATTCATTAAATTGATTTGAAATTTTATCCATATGTTCCCATGATATGTCACATGAGAGTTGTTGTATAAGCAAATCCCAAAAATGCAAACATGAATTTAAGTTACATTTCAAAACATGAAATGTAAGTAGTGGTTACAACTATTATTGATTCCCATTAACATGATTACACCTTTATGTATGAACACAACAGTTATTCCACTATGATTGATTACCTTGAATTGTAGTTACATGTTACATGATAACCTAGGGAAGTCACATTTTTTATATTTTCTAAAATAACCAAAATAAAATGTGTTGAATTACTCAAGTTTTTTTGGACTTATTATAATGCCTTAGACTCAAATTGACATCAATTTTCAAATCACAAGAGATCTGAGTTTTTCAACACATTGACATTTTTATCAAGTCATATTTACTCATGCCAACTCTGTTAGCATTTACCCTTGCACGATCCCACAACATTTCCTTACAAAAATAATAACACAACTTCATTCTAGAATTCTTCACACCCTAGGCCCAAATGACGATAATATTAGCATATGAAAATGTAATCACTTTGTTTAATATAGCTCAAACTTGTTCACATTTGTCATCTTTTTTCAAATTAACATCCTTATAGGTTTGCTGAATTACAAAATCCAATTTAAACTTCATTAACTATTGAAGCACAATGTAAGACAAATTCTAACAAGAAGTTCAAAACAAACTTGTTAGCAAATCAAATTCTTTGCAATCCTAAAGACAAATATTGATCATTATACGTTCCTTGACAACTTCTCACAAACAAAAACAACACCTTTGCAACAATGAAAACATCATATTTAACTTCCAATCACTTGAACATCTTCAACTTCTTTGTTTTGGAACTCTTATTCACATCCTCAAAATCATGAATCAACACACATATTCTTGCAAAATCATGATTGTCACATGCATTCTTGCAACATCTTAGGATAAAAAAAAAAAAATTTGTTATTGCCATACACACAACACCCAATAAAAATAACATCCTTCACTTGCAAAACACACTAGGGTCACACAACACAAATACCAAAAATACTAGCTTTTTTTGCCATAAATCCATTGTTTCTCTACTCCCATCCATCACCACCTAGAGCCATCTTACAAAAACAACAATGATTCCAACTCACACTTTCCCCTTTTCATTGAAAGTTAATATCACATGTAGGTAGCCCTAAACTAGAACCTTTCACATTTTAGCAAATTTCCATGCCTTCTTTCCACATCACATTCCTTCATTCACATTGCTTTGGGCTATAGTGATATGTAGCAAATGTCACCCATGTATGATATTGGCCACCTTTCACTCGAGCACAACTTGTAGGACTTCATCCTAGTCTCAATGCTCCCATTGCCTTGACTAGGTATATGGGCTAATAGACATGTAGCTAGGCTCAAAGTGCCTAATACCATACTAACCCTTTTGTCTATCTTGACATCATGAGATCTATATGTTGTGGAGACAAATTTGTGAGCAAATTGATTAGTACAAGAAAAAAACATAAAGAGATAAAAGAGCTCCAAACATGGAACTCTACATGCACACATGGATCCTTCCCCCTCCATTGTTAAATCTATAACATGAAGAGATCCATGCTAAACCCTTAAACCCTAACGAGAGCACAGACATTCCTTGGGGACTCCATCAAAATACTCCACAAGGAATTTGGCTTTCGCAATTTGTCAATGCAGTTTAGATGCAGTGTGTGGATTCATGGCTGATGTGAATTCAACACAGTTACAGAGGCAAATTTTTCCTTTGTAGAAGAAATAGTTTTTATGCAGTGTATGTAGATTTGGTGTTATCATTCTCAGAATTATGAACCATGGCTGACATGGGAGGAAGATTTGGGCAATTCTACTTGTGTCCTGGAGACAAGGCGGAGATGAAGTTCTGAGGGACTTTGAAGAAGTAGATGGAAACATGTCTTTGCACTTTCGAAATCTATACTGCATTGCATCATGCAATATGGTAACCTGATGATTTAGTGCTCAGCATCCAGTTTCTCACATTGCAATTCGATCCTTCAATTGAATCCTTGAGTATGTTATTGTCTTCAGTTCATAAGCCTTGTCAAGGTAGAATTATCACCTTACTTAGCATCATCAAAGACAGTGGACAATATGCTACATATTCAGTGGTTGAATCTGCTGTTTCAAGAACTATACATGCATTCCAAGTTGTTCCAACTGCATCATCAAGCTCACATGAAAAATTGGCTGACAGATCCAGGTAGAATTGTTTCCATGGTTTCTCACAGCTGCTCTGCTTCATGACTCATATTTCCCAGATTTTCATTCAATAATCTGTGAAGCAACAATATCTTCACAGACTTCAACAGCCTAATATTCAGTGTTTTATTTAGGCAATTTTGTGATGTAGCCAAAGTGGCTATGATCATCCAAACGCATATTTAGCCAATTTTGGCTACAATCTAAATATGAAAGTAAAAATTTAAAAACATCTATGTATATTTTTGGCTAAATATTTTTTAACCATGTACAGAAATCTGGCGATTTTTCTTCAATTTTTGTCAAATTATGGCTATTAAAATTCTCAAAAAGCACTTGGTTTTAGTACTTTTAAAGTTTTAATATAGCTTTTTGGCTATATTTAGCAGGGGATAAAAGGCTGGTAAGATTGAAAGAAGCACAACTTTACAAAACCCGTGAAGAAAAACGGATTTGTAAGTTGTATCACATCTTGACAAAACCTATCCAAATAGTCTGTACAAACATTATGGGTATCAAGTATCAATAGTTCCTAAGATTTGACTGAACTAGTGCTGGGCAGTTCTTTGATTTTGTTTATAAGTTTTGGTTCTGGATTCTTGAAAATTTTCAAAATCAGAGAACCCCCTGGTTGCAGATTCTTACAAAAACATTCTGAATAAAAGACTCAGATTCTTGGTTCTTGAGATTTTTCAAAGAACTGGTGGGTTTCCTGAAAGGATGAGTGAACAACCAGTCGTTCAGGTAGGTTCATGAATTTTATTGAGAATCAAGACTCAGGGTCAAAACCAATTCTCTGATATTTTGAGAACCACTGATCAAGGATTGATTTTACCTGACCCTTGGTACCCACAAGTTCTTTCTTTGAGAAAGAGAGAGAACTGCACCACTTTGTCATAAACATCTTGCAGCATGCCATAACTCAACAACTAGTAATTTTGCCTTTGATGTTTGATCCATGAGCAGCAAAAATACTTAGTTTCATCCAAGCTTATTTTGTTATGAAGCATTGCTGCAATAGTTCAATATTGTAGGGTGATACCCGAGGAGCTCGGCCATCCTGAAATAATCGTCCACCCAAAGCGAAGCCTAGAGGTGCTTATTTTGGGAATATCCTTCTCCAAGGACTCAGTTACTCAACAGACAGAACTGGCAGAAATCTAATTTGTAATTGTCCCATGATACTCAGCGGGTATCCTCTGGGTATCACTGGAAAAATTGAAATGCTCACTCGGGTGGGCAATCTGCTTATAATAACACCCACCATTTGCCCAGGAGAAATTCCACTAGATAAGGTGCCCGATCCAGAATCCAGATAGACAAGAAATTTTCTGCCAGAGTTGCTGTAGGACTGTACAAGTCCCCTCAAAAAAAAGGTAAACCAACAAAAATCAGATCTTTTGAAACCCATCACCTGCCAGGTGATCTTTTTCCAACAGTCCAACATGTTGCCAAGTTCTTTAAAAAAGTTTGTGAAATGCAGACAGTTCTCACACAAATTGGCAGGACAAGGAGTAAGGCAGGGGGGTGGTGTGGGGGGTGATCAAAGCAAAGCAAAACATAAAAGGAGGAGTACATACATATGGGGCCCAAGGGGGGGCACTGCAGGGCTCTCTTCTTCTTCTTCTTCTTCACTTAACTAATGGGGCCTACTGATCTTCAAAGACACTGATCATGCTTTACTCTGCACTTTGTCACATGGCCATCAAGTGCGTGGAACTGTGAA
>Ga0209208_10004684_pt1 | contig 19299 bp, 11 predicted proteins | sample S1TSphfallax_3_FD_187694 | JGI IMG/M metagenome (GOLD analysis project Ga0209208, IMG submission 187694) | Host-associated microbial communities from peat moss isolated from Minnesota, USA - S1T2_Fd - Sphagnum fallax MG (SPAdes) (version 2) | ecosystem: Host-associated > Plants > Peat moss >... | reverse complement strand
CCTGTTCCCATCCACAGCGAGCACCATCACTAGCACCTATAACCATACATTCCCATATTTTTGTGACCATTATATCCCTTTTGAAAGGAAAAAGAGAATGTCCACTGTTCCTTGCAGCATTTTCCATCAAATTGGCCTCTGAGCTTCCAATTCTCAGAAGTCTTCACGCACCATTCAGCAATGTCTAACCTTATCCATAACATCACAGATATTCAGACTCCAGAAACCAGATCAAAGGAGACTGCAGCTGTTACTATCATTTGCTCAAGGTTCTTCCATTCCAGCAATCAGACTTCAGAGATGATATAATTTCATACTGGCCATAAAGTTATTGTTTCTCAGTATAAACAAAATGATCTGTGAACAAGAGCCACTAGTTACTGCATCCACTGAGGGAAGGATAGTTATTATCACACCACTTGAAGAGTGTCACAGACAAGAGCTTGAATTTGATCACGAATCCCCACATCCTGTAAAACATCTGCCATGATCGGAGTACAAAACCCCACAGAGTTCACACCCACAGTTCTAAAACCTAAAAATAAATAAATCCAACACTGCCTTCAGATGATGTCCTGAAGAGGTTTTTCAGTAGCCCTTGTTTCCTCGGATACGCTTGGTCATGTCCACCTACCATACAACAGCTTGTGTTACTAAGAGAACCACAACCTTGAACCCTAACTGTGCACAATACAGCAGCCCAAGAAGCACCTGATACAAGACATATTTGACAAAGTGTAAAAACTGTCAAATATAGAAGTCCATTTCCTCACAAGTGTTGATGAGACCAAAGTGGAAGCTGATTCAAACCAGTGCAACAAGGATCCAAATTCACTAGTCTAGAATCGAACCTCATTGCAATTATGAGAATCAACTCAAAGAAGAAAAACAACCTGGCCTCGTTTACACTGAAAGTAGGTCTCTCGAAGGCCAACACACTCTGTCGGGACTAATGGACTCTTCTCTCCTGCACACTCCTTGTATGATCGCTTCTGTTCCTACAATGACAAAAGATAAACCCCACCTATAAACCCTAAAATCCATATTTTAGGGTTTAGAGTTTCCCACATCACCCCATATCTTCTGGAGAAATGGAGCGATTGAAGCACAATCATTTCATTTCTGAGATCCAGAAAGAAAAAGATCTCACAAAAATCTGAGGCATATAGGGTTCTCGTCCATCCTAGGGTTTTAGGGCCTCCAATTTCGATTCGATTCTTTCTTTAGTACAAATGCACATCACCTTCTCCAACTGCTACGAACACTTCCCGCTAGATTCGTGCAGCGGAAGCGCTGCAGAAAGAGACGAAAAGAAAAGAAGAAAACATCTGGCCGACGAGGGTGGCGGAACTGCTAAAGAGAAACATGACTGTGAGCAAGACATTGCGTGAAAACCTACTGCAAATAGCTTGAAAGGTGCGCATCAGAAACATAAGTTTGCAAAGAAGATTATGAATTTCTTTTTACCTTAATGCAAGGCGACTCGCTGAGACATTTCACAAGCTCGAGTGCTAATCCCTTGCACGACTTCGCCATCGCCACCTCCGTCTCCACGCACGCAACGCTCTCGAATGACAAGCCCTACACCTACCTACCTACTACTTCATACTCACTACCAACTAACCAACACAAGGGCCAAGCCATGGATGTAACTACCTAGTACTTCCCACGCAATACCGACCGACCGACCAACGCAAGGGGCAAGCCATTTAGGCACCTACGTACCTACCGGTGTTGGGTGGGTACTAGAAACTTCATCAAACCCCCCCCCCCGGATATCTTGGCGGTTCTAAAGGTTCAAATTTAAAATTTTTCAAATAACCGGGCATTGATATGTAAGCACAGCTCTGAACTTTTTTGGAAAAATCAAATAACCATCCAGAAAACCGTCAGTTCTTTGTCGGTTCTTTCATGAAACCTTGCGATTCTTTGACTGTGCTTTTTCACCTAAACTAGTGTAACCTGTGCTGTTGGCCCAAGTGTGAACACGCTCAACTGATTTTCCCTCCAAACCCAGTTTTTTTGTAATTTGTTTGAATTTTCAGCACTAGAAATTCAATCTCTTCCACACCTTATGTCTGAAAATTGTGAAATCAACTCTATTAAATCTGAGAATTAACCAAGGGTTTTCCAACAACATCAAGAACGTCCTGAAATTCCAATACAATTATCAAGTTTGATTTTATTTTATTTTTAGTGAAAAATAGTTCAAACAATCAATAGCTTCTGCACCATAGCTCCAAACATTCTCAAACCAAGTGAGTACACCCCTACTCATTGAGACATTGAGAGCTTTCCGAAGATACCAAGTGTGGGGCATGAAGTGCCGTGGTTTGGGAGAATCAAACATGACAAAATGAAACAAAATGAATTATTTGGAAGCTATTTTTCGACTCCATAACAATGATGAACGATAACCTATTGTTGCTAAAAGAAGAAGAAGAATTTATGTTGGAGTTCCTCAACAACATTTCGTCATGTCTTAGGAGAACAATCTTGTGCACACAAAGCTTCATTTCTTGATTTACACAAAGTTTTTTTTCTACAGTTGGGCTAGCTAAAGCATTTCAACTACAAGCAAGAGGAAGATAGCTAGTTGTTGTGATGCTAAGGGTATGAGAAACTACAATAGTGTTGTTGGAAATTGCAAATTTTTAAGTGAGCTTTTAGCATAGATAGTGATACCCACCATAGCACTTGGCTAATTTGTAAACCCTTCCCTAAGTCCTAGCTAGATTGTGACCTTTAGATTTGTAAAATCTTAATTTTTCTATTTATTTGTTTCTTCTACTTTGAAGGCATTGGACTTGGTTTTAGGGTCTTTTCCTTATGGGGCCTCGTGTCTAGCATGATGTCCCATGTTTTAGTTGTGGAGGTCTAATTTCACAATGTGGTATGGCTTGTCATGAGATGCATTGCAAAGATTTTCAAGTTTTTTTTTGGCCTAACGAATAGTTTCCCTTCGAGTTTTTTCTATCCCTTGTTCTTTCAGCTTTGACTTGGGTTTCAACCTTGGACCCTTTGGAGCTTTCCATTTGGGCCTTCCTTATGGTCATATGTGCACATCCCTTCAACTTTGAAGCGAAAGGTATAGTTATCCTTTCAACTTCCCCTTGATCATATAACCCATGACCCATATGACATGATCACTTGGCATTTATTATTGTTGTTCTTGTAGTAGTGTCTTTTTTCCCCCCCTAATGGTGGTACAACCAATCACATGGAGACTAAAATGCACTTATGACAATTTTTAGTAAGCAATTGGGAAAAGCTTTAAATGGAGCATGTTCTTCAAATGCAAAGCCCTTGTAATGGCTCTCTCTGCTCTCTCTCCAATTCAAGCCCCTATTTTGAACACCCTTCTCCAAACACCCCTTTGATTTTAATCATGCCCCCACCACACCAATTTGAATGGACTTTAAAATGTGCTAGGGAATACACTCATGTCACTAGGGCTCTTGCCCCCTTGCCCCGACGTTAACCTCTTTAAATATTGTTAATGTTTGCCCCTTTGCCTCGACCTTAACCTCCTTAGATACGATTAATGTTTTGTAAACACTTCACCCCTTTCCTTCACTATTAGGCTTTCGGCTTTGGCAAAACTTTCCAAAGGCATTTAGTCAATTATGATGGGTGAGGTCCTATAACGATTGGTGAATAGAACTTTCTATTTGCAATTTTGTGATGTTTTCTCTTTTCACAAGTAGTTTCCTTAGTTCGATGTGACAATTAAGAATGGGTGTGAACAATGGTTCATGGTGTTCAAATTATTTTAATGTCCATCCTAATTGGGTGGTGTTATAGGTGGATGTAATAAATGTTTTCAACACCATTTCCTAGAATGCCATCTTTTAAAAGCTTCATGCAACATAAGCTAGTTGTTTCAACTTTTCCTCTTTATTCAGTCTTTTTATGCTTGGTAGTTCCCTTCTTCAGCCACCACTCCTTTCAAGGAGATTTTTTTGTCATCCATTTTCTTGAAGGCGTGTGTTGGGGTGATTCATTAGCCAAGCCTTTTTTTGCTTTGGCCCATTTTCATGCGTTCTACCAAGGTTTTTCCCTCTTGTGTTTTCCCTTCCCTTGTTGATGGCATTCACATCATTAGACCCACTTTTATTGTTCATTTTATGTTTGACCATTTTGTTTTTTAGTTGGCTTTTGTGAAGTTTTTTTAGTAATAGGATTTATTTTTAAAACAAGTATGTTTACAATTGGATTTATAATCATATTGGATTAAATGACTATGGTAACTAAAGTCATGCCGAATAGTTTATTTAAAGAACTCAACATGACATGGTGTCATGTCATGTCCAAAACAATTATGTGTAATGTCCACATGGATTTACATTTTAAATAAAAGTGAGTACTCATTTTATAATCATTTATGACACATGTAATCATATTGAAATCATTTAGTACTAAGTTTAGAATGTCATTAAAAGGAATTGAATTGTTATCTCTTCAACCACAATCCAATTTATAATTTATAACTCAATTTAATATTTAATATTTAAGAAAAAATATTTGGTTCATACATTTAAATAATTTTTAATAATTAAGTTAAATTCATTCAATAATTTTTTGGGAAATATATTAAAATTAAAATTAAGATTTGAATTAAATTTAATCCATATTTTTAGTTCCAAAATTAGATAATAAAAAAAATCAATTTTTCAAATGTAAATTATTACCTAATTTAAAATGTTTATTTCAAAAATTTCCTTCTAAACTTTTAAACTATAAACATACATATAAACATCACATGATTTAATTTTAAAATTTAATACAATTGTCATCAATTAACCCTCTATACATGTATGCATGCCATTTGTAAAAATAACAAACTAAAATTTAACTTTTTATAAATCCCTAAAAAATGATTCCACTTGTAGAACTTCATATACATGTGTTTTCATGTAATTGGATACATGACGATTGCCATTACAAAATGCCCTATGAATTTTTTTATGAATGTATGTTAAATTAAGTTTTATGATGTATGATGCCAATTATTATCTACATATTCAATATAACTTACAATAAACAACTAAATTATGATTATTGTTAATTTGATTACATATTACACCATGTGGCAAATTACACATGTTAAATATAAAGTGATGGACATTATTTTTTCACATCATATCTTAGATAATATTATAATTTTTTTAATAAGTGGTTGTAGAAGACACTAAATCCTTCTAATATCATATCTCATATCATAATGTCATATGTTACATCATGTCATAGTTTTTGTTGTTGGTAAGTCATTTTAATAACTTTACATCTTTGGCTTAAGTGCATACAAAATTGAATACATGCCCACATTATGTTAAACATCCATTCTATTAATCCATTAGTTATAAGAACATTAGATTACAACTACACATATTGTCACATAAGCTTGATAATTGCACATATGATCCGTAGTTGTTTTTTTAATTGTTGAGGATCATTAGTTGTTTAAAAAATGGTTGCATAGACATGAATTCTTTAAATGCGTGTCCAGCCCCACAAATTTTTGGCTTGGTTACCTTCTAGTCTACCTCTTGCCTTTTCTCCTTTTGTTGGATTTTTATACCTTTTGGATGGCATCAAAGTTTTGGATGTTTCATTTGGATTTATTTTTTTCATTTCTTCCTTCTTGTAGGATGCATTGGATGAGGATGTTCACCATGTAGATGTGCTTTTGAGGTTAAGGGATGTTCAAATAATTTTTGGGATGCACATTTCTTGATGTTTTGCCCATATACCCTTTATTTACTTTGTTCCCTGCCCCTCACTAATCTTTTGGCATTAATTTTCCTCCTTTGATGCAAACCTCATGTAGGTTTTTAAAGGATTCATGGGCCTAGGCTCTTGGATTGCCCACATGCCCCTTTAATGCATTGACATGATTTTCTCCTCGTTTCTCATGGGGGAATCAACCTCATTTTCACAAAATTCATTGCACCAATGTCCTATTTCGGGAATTGGGCATTTGTTGCACCTATCATTGCTATTAGATTCCTATCAAATCATCACTCATTTTATTTAGAGGTGATATGTGGCATTTTAGTCTATTCCTTTTCTAAGCCCATTTGAAGATGGCATGAGAACTTTTTTGCCTAGATGTGGTGATTTGTGTTCCTCCTTTCATGTAGTTTGCAAAGAGGGGTTTAGATCGATTTCAAAAAAACATTTAAGATAGATTGCACAATCATTCATTTTCAAGCATTATCCTTGAAATGGCTTTTGATTCACATTGCACATGTTTGAGGTCCTATGCACCTTAAGGGTAGGTGCATGGTTTTTTATTCACCTAGTCGTTCCAACTTTTTATACAAGCTCCAAAAATATCTCCTTCGCGTTGCACACCAACTTGGGCCTCCCTCATCCTTTAGTTTTTGGTTTGATTCATTACATTTGTGGTGAGCTCCTAGATCCGTCACAGACCCACTTGCTTTCTTTCTTGCTCCCATGGTGGGGAATGGATTGCATCCCACAATGCCATTTGGGATGCCTTTACATTTATCATGAGAGACATGGGGTTTCATGTTCTGTGTGAGCAAATTCATATCCTTCCACCGCCTTCCCTTTAGTCTTATTGCCAATGGGTTGACATGGTGTTATCAATTGATGGGATTTGCATAATGGTCGATGTATATCATTATTAATCTCATTTGAGTAAATTTGGTTTCACATGCTGCTTCTTCTTGTGGGGTGGTTGCTATGGTGGTGAATCAAGCAAAAATAAGACTTTACCATGATCAACACCTAATAAATGCATTTCTTCCCATTGCCATAAGGGTTTTTGGTTGCCTACAACAACAAAAGGATGATTTTTTTCATCAATGTGCTAACATGGCATGACTAGCAAAAGACATTGGTAGTGTTCTTTTGGTGGTTTTATAGGCCTTCTATAAATAAAAGGTGTTGGCAATTTTGCAAATAATGCAAGCCACTTTTATTTTGAAGCACAACATTGTTGTAGGCGAACTTAGTTCTTTTAGGTTAACTATTATTTCATGTTTCCCTTCTTTTTTTTATAATATGTTTTTTGCGATTGATAGGGACTTTGGAACAAAATGTATTCCTTTGCCCATTTGTGTCCCATTTTGGGTTTGCATTTATGGTTCCAACTTGGGTCCTTTTTCTTAGTATTTTGTTTACCTTTTTGTTGGGTGTTTTGTTTAATGGAACTTGTTAAGGTTTCATCAACTATCTTCCTTCATACATAAATGCTTAGAATTAACAATTCTCTAATTTTTAAATTAAAAAACCAAAACAAGTGATTATTAAAAAAATTCAAATACCCACCCGACATTAGTACATACTCTTTACTTCCTATTCACACCAAACTAACTATAGCAAGGGACAAGCCATGTACCTAGTGTACAACTCATTAACTACCAACCAAACAATGCAAAGGAAAAAAAGGAGGTGTGAAAGGTGTAGGAAAAAACTAAATAAGTTTTTAAAAATAAAAATAAAACCTAAGTAAAAAGAACTTGGGCTATGCTACAACTAATGGAAAAAGTGAATTGATTTTGTGAAAATTAAATCCGTTTGAATGAAAACATTAAGTGACATTGCATGCAATTTGAATTGAATTAAAATTTAATTTAAGAGAAATAAAAAATTACAAATCGGTGAAAATAATATTGAAATTTAGTTCATGACAATGGTGTTGGAAAAAAAAACTCTAAAAAACCAAAGATCTAAAAGAAAACCTTTCCATGCTTCTTTACTTTAAAAATATATTTAAAAAATTTAGTGGAATTTTGGAACTATCATCCAAAAGGATGATTTATGGAATTTAAAGTTTTTTCACCTAAACCAACTCCAATGAACCATCATCATTAGAAATAGGCACCATTGTTTTTTAAAATCCTAATAATTTATGTACAAATTTGTATTTTCATTTAAACTATTTAAAGTAAAGTTTAACATAATCACAAGAATCCTAAGAGTATACCACAAAATACCCCATATTATTATATTGCCATTTAAATAACCTAGACCTTATTTATCTAACTAATTTAAATAACTATTTAACTAATCTATATAAGTGATTATAATAAATAATTATCTAACTAAAACATCATTCACACCTAATGTTAAATTAGGTTAACATTAAGATTAATGCTAAAATATTAAGCATGTGGCACTTTAATGATTGATCTTACCACTATCACATTACCAATAACATTGGTTATTCTACTCCACTCAATGTTATGAAATGGAGTATGTACCTTGACATCTTTCACATGATTTTGAATTCACAGCAAGCCATGAACTACCATTTGAAACAATAGGATTTTAGCAAAAACCCCTAGAAGTAAATAGTCCAATACAAGAACATCCAAAAACATGATCACCAAATGACCATCAATTAACAAACAAAAAATAAACAAGTTTACTAACAAAATGCAAATAATAAACTAGCTAGAGCCTTTCAATCCTCTAATCAATCATAACATTCATGATGCATTTCATCACATGTAAAACATGAAATCAAAATATTTCACCAACCAAACACCTTGCCAATCTTAATGCATCCATGTTTTTGTTCAACCTACACTTGTTAATACCTACACATCAATAAAAAGAAACATTTTGAAAAGTTATGATTCTTGTGAAATGTGATAAATATTTTGTGTAAATATAAAAGTTTGTCTAAGCATGGACTTGATAATTTCAAAAGACCAAATTATCATCCACATTATCAAGTTCACATTCTATTTTATGAAAACATTGTTTCTTTTTTATATGTATGTAATATTGAATATTGTAATATTATAATACATGATTAGTTTTGACATGGTATTCATATTTAATATATTTTAAATGATTAATTTTAACAAATTGATCACGGATTTCTCAACATGTAAAAAATATTATTAATAAGGGAATGTTTTTTTTCATATATGTGTAATTGATTAGTTTTTCTACATAATTGATACACATCTGAACATTTCAATCTATATATTCTTGTTAAATTATGGGTATCAACAATTTGAAGTGTGATGAATCTTAAATTGCATTGGGTTGCATGAAAATACTTTTAATTGACTGTTTGAGATTTTTGACATACTAGATCCATAATTTTCCAAAAATTTGGCAAAATTAATGAAATCAATTTAATTGTTGCCAATCATGTGTTATGTTGTAATGGGCGCTTGTGTTGTTAGCCCAAATATATTATTACATCATATAAGGTAATGCACCTAGGCAATATTATTTTGGTCAAAGTGGGATTAATATTAGAGTTTTTATGAAACCTTTTTCAATTGATTTACATACTATTTTCAACTATGAAAATCATTCTTAATTCAATAATTTTTGTTCCATTGGTTTGAAAATTGTGAAACAAAAAACATGCACAACATCCCATTAGGAACTTTCCAAAATTGGAGTGAAAGGCCAAATTGTTTGAAAGGGGAGGGGGGTTACACCATGGTCACATCCAAATAAAAAAAATAGAAAAAAAAAAGAACACACCCATTTTCATATATAAATTCGCATGCAAAATAAAACATGAATTTATTGCATCATAAATTCATGATATGCAAAGTCGTATTTCAAAGCTTAATAGCAAACTAATAATATGAAATCATGAAAATGAAGAATGAAATTCAAAATTCCACTTTTATACATACTTGGAAAAAAATTGAATAAATTATCAACCCCATTCATTTACAAATACTATACATTATCATTCATCAACTTCAAAGCACTAATATTATGTCACATGTACTAACCTTTTAAAACTACCATTTTTTTTATTAATGAGTTATTAGACTATGTGAAATTTACCTTCTTAATATGTAATAAATTCATATAAAATGATTTTCAATTATGTTTAACCCAAAATAATCAATTGAATAATTCATGAGTTCAAGCTTAAATCTCTAAAAATAATAATAATAATAAATCACACATAGGACTCATAAATATTTCTTATTTATTTCTTATATTTATTCATCTTTTTACCCATAAATTGTAATATTATTATTCAAAATTTCTACTTTTAATGACCCATTTTGGTCTTACATCACCTTAGGATCATGTGGAGTCCACTATATAAACATTTCCAGCAACATTAACTGAAGGACTCACTTGAGCTTCGCCATATGCATGTGCTAACCACCATGGCGATTCGACAATCTTGTGTTTTGTGTCCAGATTTGTTGCATTCCAAGGACGCAGCTGGCGAAACCATGGTGCCTAGCAGCACAGTTTCAGCCAACAATTTAGCTTTTACAAAGTTAGTATAGACAAGTTAGGATGCCTGGATCATGCGAAGAAGAGGAGGAGGAGGAAGAAGAAGAAGAAGTAGTCGAGACCAGGAGCTTCTAATGCAAGCTGGATATGATATGGGGTAGTTACAATATCGTTGATTGTTTTGTACATGGGTAATTAAGTAGTACATTGAGACCAGTTTTGTGAGCATGGGAGGCCAAGAAGTTGCTACAATAGTGTCGATAACAGCTTCGTCATAGGTGCTGTACACCTACCTGCTTCGCTTTGTGGACAGGAGTCGCCATGCAGAGAGCTCAAGTATATATACAACATAAGATCATGAGAGTTGCTCATGTTTTCTTGTCACCAATGTAGTACATTTACATACTCGTGGTAGGCGGCGTCCTCCAGCTTACCTCTTGCTCATGAGCGTCTTTTTTCGGGTTTTGATTTCACTAGGTTGGTGTTGTGATCAGCAGTGGTGTTTCGTGCCACGGAGGACACAGAAGAAATCGTAAGGGTTCAGGGGGGAAGGATGTGGAAACCAGATAAGGAGAGTATTAGGGGCAATGGTCGAGGTCTGGCAATGCTGCGGGAGGAAACTCGCAGGTATCAGCAGGAACTCGAACAGATTCGTCGCTCACGTGCGTCGAGGACCCGCGGCAATTGTGAGTCTCCTCGACTTCAGCATTTGGAACCTCCGACTAAACCTTCTGACATTTTAGCCTGCAGAGGAGGAGAAGCTTTGAGTAGTAGCCATAATGAGGTTGACATTGCTGCCATTCAAGATGAGAGCTGGAGATTTCCAGAAACCCTGAAAACAGCTCAAGCAGCACAAAGCAGTGGGGGAAAATCAGAGGTGGAACAGGCTCCGGAGATTGAGGACATCTTCGAGCAAGCCAAGAAGAAGGGGTTGGCAACAGACAAACTGATTGAGACACAAACGGATGCTCCAGGGATTGAGGAAGCCAAGAAAGGGGTTGTGCAAGACAGAGAGATGGAGACACAAACGGATGATCAGCAGCTACTGGAGAAGACAAGGTTCCTGGAGGCAGAGATTGAAGCAGAGGAGACACTCTCAACAGAATTAGGGTTCAAGTACCCACAATTACACACCTGTGTTGGACATTGTGAAGAACTGAAGATCAAGGGCTTGAGTGTTGCTGGAAAAGATGTATGTGATTGTGACACACAGAAAGCAGCTGTTCGTGTCAATGCCAGCATGGTATTTACAGCAAACCCCAGCAGAAACATCATGGAGAGACATCATCAAGACTCCAGTAATTTTCCTAGTTCTTTCAAGAGCAACAACAGTGCAGGGAGTCTCAGAAGCTCTGCCATTGCTGCAGAGAGCTCATTTACAGACCGAGATCTCTCTGGTCAGTGTCAGAGCCCTGACATGCCTCAGAATCTCAAAAAACTTCAACACAGCAGAAGTGGTGGTGCTAGTGCGTTGGCTTCAGAAGACCAGAAATCAAACCATTTTCAAAAGCTATGCAGTGGCTTGAAAGCATTGGCTACAACAAAACAAATTGAACACAGTTTGATGTCTCAGAGGGAAAGGGACATTACTGTAAATCTAGAGTTGCGCACCAGAATTCCTGCAGGAGAATTCACCATTGCAGAGCCAGATGTGTCTCGATCTCTTGCAGCTACATACCTGGACTCTGGTGTAGAATTAGGTATGCAATCTCACAGTCCTAGCCTCTCTACCTTCTCATGTAAACTCAGGATCCTCACAATGTAAGCATATTGCCTCAAATGGTGGATGCTGTTTTTGTGTAGGGATCAGCGGTATGATTCTCTTCATCTCTATTGTATCACTACACAGAATCTGGACATGATAGGGTCCAGCACTCATGCTTCTCTTATGCTGCCTGACCCTTTTCTGTTGCACCTTTAATGTACATGGGAAGTAGTTGGCACTCCATATTCCAGGGCTGCAAAAGGGAAGTCTGGAGATGGGGAGGCAAAACAATCTTTGTGTCTTAGCAAGCGCATTCAAACCAAAAAGGTTGTGCACAAGCAACCAAATCAAGAATGTGCTCTAGCTGCCAGATTGGCAGCAAAGATAAAACAAGCTCTTGAGGTAAAGATTTCTGCGAAAATTCAATGCAGAGACTCAAGTCTGCTCCTTGGTTTGTGCTTCCCTACTGGTCTGGTCCAATTTAAGTCTGAGATCCAGCTCTTTTTTGTGTGTGAGAATTGTCTCTAGTGGTCATGCAGGGACTGGATGAGAAAATGCTCAACCGCACTACATCCTCTTCCATGCTTGCAAGCAAACCTAGCCTCGTTGGGAGATCAAGAGGTCATCATGAACTGGATGATCACAGTGGCTCAGACAGGGTGGCAGTTGAGAGGACTAGCCACAAGATGTCTCACAGTCTGTTGTCAAAGACCACTGAATGCCCATCTGAGTATCACTGCCCCAAAAGTTCCATCGATCATGACTCACAAGAGATAGTGGGGGCTAGAAGTGGAGGCAAAGATCTCCCTTCAGGTTGTGCAAAAGGTTATAAGGATCTAAAGGACATAAGTCAGCATCTGAGAAACGGAGACTTCAAGACTGGCTTGTCAACAACCTGGTCAAAGAGTGATCTGCAAGATTCAGACCACCATCTTAGAAACGAGAATGTCAAGGCCAACCAATCAAAGAACCACTCTATGGGGGATTCCAATGATGCAAATCAGCAACTGAGAAATCAAGACTTTAAGGCTGAGAATGCAAAGACACAGCTTCACATTGATACAGATTCAGCAAAAGATATTGTACATCTGACCAATAATCTTACTGTTGAGGAGCAAAAGATACAGATGCTGTCCAGTGTTAGGGAGATCCGTAGTGTGGCAGAAACTGCCAAAAGGCTGTTCAATGACCTTGTCCTCTGTGTCAATCAGCAAATTCAGACTGATCAAACCAAAGAACAGGACCGTTGTGTGACTGTTCAAATTGAAAATTCGAACGCAGATGCCCAACAAGTTCAAAATGTGCCCTCTGAAGGGAAGGTTCACAATCTGGCCAGTGTGTCCTGCAGTGAAATTGCTCCTGTTGGTGGAGCAACCAATGAAGCAATGTCAATTGGAACAGAAGTTCCAATTCCTAACAAGAATGCTACTAAATACAAACCAACTACCCCAAAGAGCCTGAAGAAGAAAATCAATCCTTCCCACTACGCTCTGGAGAAGAACACTGCCAGAAATCTTGCACATGCTGCTGAGTTACTTTCCAGAGGCATTCATGGTGAGCTTTCAAAGACCTGTTGACTTTCTTGGACTGGAAGTCAGGGCATGGATATTGTAATTCTCATTGTCTTGTTAAAAGACAATTGGAAAACAAGTATTCAGGATTTGCTAGAAATCAAGCTGATTTGCTTCCAAAGCCATAGCAGGACCATCTGGGAAAGTAAGCATTCATACTTGGCCTAGTGGAGTGCTGTTGGTCTGGCAGGTGCCTCAAGGATGGAAGGAGCAGCCCAATCAAGCAATTTTCCTGTTGATGGAATCCCTGTTGAGTTTCCTCACAAAACTTCTCAGTATTCAATTATTTCACAGACATCACACACAGATCAGCCTGGAATTAGCATAGAAATCATTCCTGGCAGAGAGTCTCCCCAACACGAATGGGATGAAGTGGGCCATGAGAAAGTGCCTGAGGTAGATCAGCATCCCAGCAGGAGCATTGCAACTCCACGAGCAAGACAATCTTCTGCCATGAGACCAATTACCGCTAGAGGATTTGGATTGCCATCCACTGCAATCAGCCATAGGGTTGCTCAGTGTGAAAACCAGATGGGGACCCATCATGAGACCCTGCAAGAGCAATCTCACAAGGTACATCAAGTACATGAGAGAATCATGAGACATCCACTAGATTATCACAAGGATTAAAACCAGGCTTAGATCAAAGCAAAACTGGATAGGATTTCTCAGTATCAGATATGCATCTAGGTAGTGAGAAAGACAATTGCTTCTCATACAAGTGAATGGCAGTGCTGTTAGCTCCTGCAGCAGGGACATGATATGTGCAAAAAGCAGGTTATGTGAAAGCCAGTGTTTATGGTCAAATCCTGGGATAGTTCGGAACAGTATCATCATTGCTCTGAGGTATGGATTGATCTGTAACTGATCAGTGGGACCTAAGAATTTTCAAGCAAAAGAAAATAAGTCTAGTCCCAACCATACTATTGCTGACATAGATTTGGTTCGGCATTTGCTAGCAGTTGAGAAGACCTAGGCACATGCCAAAAGTGTCTAGTGTGGACCAGACAGCTGCTGCACAGGGTCTGGCCAAAGAGATTGAAGTGATGACAACAAAGGGTGCTTTTAAGGCTAATCTTAGAAGCACAGCCATTGAGCATGCCCCATTGGCAAATCCTGTGTATGAGGAGCACAAGGAGCCACATCGACACACATACTTGGACAGAGCTTTTCTGGCTGCAGCACAAGCTGTTAAATTCCGGCTGGACCCTCAGATCTCTCTCAATGGAGGCAACCAGCGACAACCAACCCTGCAGAAGCGCCAAACCTCGCGTCCCAAGGATGTCATCAAGGAGTCTGGTAGGGGGGAATTCTACAACCAGATGCACCAGGTTTCTCCTCCCGGCTGCTTCACTGTCTTCCTTCATGACAGTGGTTTCTGCCAGCTTGGAACTCTAAGAAGTCCCTCTTGAGAACAAGTTGTAAACAACCCACTTCAAGGCGATTGCTTGAAGAAAAACTACTTTTTAATTCTTTGATGGTCAAGTGTATGTTGAGGGTGATTCTGAATCCTTTGATGCTGACAAAAGTATCATTGACATTTTGCTCATCCTAATACAGACCCCAATTAAAGGGGGTCTCCAATGATGTGCCCTGTTTGTATTTAAAGTTGGGGTTTTGCTGCTTTCATATACAGGAACTAGGGGAACTTGCCAGGGAGCGGATAAAATTGCAATGGCAGGAAAGAGCTCACTTTCAAGCAATTGAACAGTGTTTGCATCACATGCCATGTACACAGTCTCCCGTGCTGTTGTCTCAACAGGTGCTCTGCAGGCTTTCATCTCCATTGCCTCTCCTTCTGTTTCCAACTGTGCATGCTGTCATTCATCTATTACCATATTAAGTTCCTGCTTTTTTGTCCCGATCATAGAGCAGGACAGTATTTGGACTTTAAAAAGTGCTTAAGAAAGATGTGAGCTCAAGTAATCAATTTACACTACAGAGCAATGAGGAAGATGCACATTTCCTTCTGAGAGACATGGGACCAGACATCAGTTCACAAATTGCCTTGGGGACCTTTGCTGATTACCTTGCACGTGGAGCTAAGCGGCAGAGAAGTGCAGGCTCTCCAGGAAAAGAATCTGGCAAAAAGTTACTACGATCAAGTGCTGGCAAAAGGTTGTCTCAGTATTTTTTTTCCAGGAAGCAACCTCCCAGCATTGTCTCTGCTTCTTTGCTGCGTGAGAAGGCAGTTGGTAATGCTAGCAAACTTGGGAAATGTCTTGCAATGGATGATGCTACTATGAAGAATGCTGTGGCTGTTGAAAGAAGAGGTCAGCAAATCATCAAGCATGAGCATGTCCAACACATCTCACAAGCAAAGGAATATGCATTCATGAGACGTTTCAAGCCCCATAACCTAGCTCAAAGGAAAACCTCAGTCAGAAGGAAGGGGGAATCACCAGCATTGGTTGATCAGATGACTCAAGTTAAACCTGTCCTTGAGGATCATTGTGTGAAGGCAAGTGCACGTAGGAGAAATGTACGGCCCCCTGGATATCTGTTCAAAGCAGGAGTATCCTTGATGCAGATGTCTGATCGCATCACTGGTGGTAAATTGAGATCAACGCTTGACAAAACAACCAAACCTACAAGGCTGGCTACTACAGTGCAGGATACATGTACAAAACTTGACAAGAGTAAGATTGTGAGATATGCAAGACCTGGGAATGTGAGGGGGATGACTCTAACATCATTTGAAAAACTCATGGAATCAAAGAGAAATGGGTCTTTAAGGCAGAGGAGCACATTACCCGAGGAAGGTTGGAAACGGAATCGTCAATGCAAAGGGTGGAATTCAGACCCATGTATTACAAGTGATACTCCTCACAGACCAGCAGACATTGCACGCCACAATAGAAGCTCCTTGAAGAAGATACAGACTCCCAAACGAATGCATTGCAGTCTGTGCCTTCCAAAGGACAAAGAGAAACAGTTATCCTTGCAACATGTTACATTTGCATTAAGGGAACGTATAATGCAGGAGAGGCAGCAAAGACGCTTGAAGCGCCCTTGGAATGCCAAGAATGCAACAGTTGTAAAGCAGAAGGGCACTAGATCCACAGGTAGTCATACTAGGAGTACAGAAATGGAATTGTGGCCCAGGGCAGAAACACAGCAGGCAGAAGTGAAAGAGAGACAGGCAGCTGAGGTATTCACTCAAGATAGGAGTGTTTCTAAAGAGGAACTAGAAACACAAGGAAAGTTTGTTTTTCAGGACAATTCCTGGGCAAAGATACTCAAAGCTGAAATTGACAAGGTGGTGCAAGGCAAATCTCTTCATAATCTTGCAACTGCCAAATGTACCTCAGAGGAAGAGTCACCAGTTTGGAAGAAAAACTATTTAAACTGGGAAGACCTTGATGGGGCCAACTGTAATGAATTGGAAGGGGAAGAAGATGATCTCCAGTGTGATTCTGATGGATTAATGCATAGCATACACGAGGAAGATGACACAAGCCAAACCCAAGGACATCATGAGCTTGCAGACAGAACTGACTCTGGTGGAAGTGCAGTAAAGATTGGTTCAGGAGACACGATCAAGCGAGAGGCAGATGTGGCATATGAAGGTTCAACTGCTCCTCAACCTGAAGGTGCACTTGTCTCTGCATCACCCTATCCATCAAATGGTATGGAAGGCTCCATTCTTGTTGAGCCTAATGAGGCGGAGGAGTTCATTCAACAGATGATAGCCAAGGACACCTGTGAAGCTGTGAGCCAGCTCTGCCAGGACAGCACGATACTGGACAAGATGAGTGAATTTCCCCAAAAACTTGCAAGAACTTGCTGTAGATCAGATCAGGACTTGAAGAGAGACCATGGACAGATGGGAACAGATGAGGATGTCATCAGCAACATTCCTCATTTTCATGTTATGGCTACAGAGGATGTAGTCTCAAACAGTTTAAGTGTCAAAAATATTGACCGTGATGGTAGCTGTCCTGATTTCAACATGCTGAAATATACAAAGCTTAAGGATACAGGACCCACCCCATGGAGAATTCCGGAGTATACCCTAGACCACTCACTCTCTAAGGACAAGGAGCAGATTTGTATCAAGGATGTATTAATGGACATTGTGCTGCATACAATCTTGCAAGATGATCCATTGCAGGATGTGCCACCACATCTCCATACCATTGATATGCTTCAGGGTTCAGATAACAGGTACTCTTTCCAAGCTTCTGCTGTTCAAATTGTCTGAGTGGTGGTCTCTGTCAACTTTGTGTACCGATGTAAACAGTTGATTCGTACTTATGTACTGTTTCTCTACTTGAAAAATCTTTGGGTTCTACAGAGTGCAACATCAAATGCAGACAAACAAAGTGGTGCAAGGAGTAACTCAACTGCCTCCAGATGTACAGCAGGCAGCTGGAGGAAATTTGGTGTCTACCTTCCCTGCCGCAACAGGCCCTCCTAGAGCTGAGAAGGAATGCCAGACCATGGAGCTCAAGATGCCAGCACAGCCTCTTGAACAACATAGTCTGAAACTTCAGGGGTCACCTTCTGAGGTCCAAGCCTTACTAGACACTTCCCTTTGCAGTTTTTTTCCTTGCAGGCCATTTGCAAGTTGAATTGTGTGCATTGGGACTGAACCTGAAGTACCTTTGAAATAGTGATTAATGACATGGAGAAGCATGAACAAAAGGAGCAGCAAAGGGTCAATTTATTGATGCCTAACTATCAGTTTGTATAGTCATCTGCATTGACTGCAATTTACTGTGCCTAGTCTGGAGGAACTTTCTAGCTGCATCTATTTGATTGATCATTTAAGTGATGTGCAACTGTCTGTCCATAACTTGGGTAGGTTTACAATCAAAAGGAGCAGCAAACTGTCAACCATCAGTGGAGTTGCACCAGTGTAGAGACTCCAGAGGAAGACTCCAGAACTACTGGCAGCCCCTTTGGTTCTACACCATTACCAATGTTAGTGCCTGTTTATTTAACTTGCTCTGGCTGCATGGTGATGCCCTCCATTCAATTTCCTGGTTCCTCTCCCCCTGCACAACACACTCTTCAACCAGTATCTGGATGTAAAAACAATCAAGGCACTCAGCTCGCTCACCCTCATATTAGTTCCAATCAAAATAACAATGCCAGTCTCCTTGTAAGGGCCCCTAAACTCCATGGCAGTGGTGGTCGACCTGGGAAGAGGTGTGCATCATGGGAGGAAAGAAATTCTGAGAGGGGTTCACAAGAGTGCACATCACCCATCACACCTCCCACACCACTGTCTTCTCCCACTTATAAGGCCAATCTCAAAAAAGCAATGGAACCATTTGCAGCTTTTTCACCTGCAGAAAGATCTACCTTGCCAGAAGCAGCATCCCACAAAGCAGACCCCCTTACACCTTGCACCAGTGAAGGCTTCCAGATAGAGGTTGACAGATTTCAGCAGACCCTGCCAGCTCAAGTTTTGGAGCCTGAAATAGAACCTGCTCAAGGGGTGTCGAAGACATTGAGTTTGCAACAGAGTTGTGCAGCTGAGGTGCGTCAAGATGTGGAGAGTCATCGAGTTGGCTCATTTGGTGCTATAAGGTAGGTGGGACAAATCCTTTCAGAATATTGTAATAGAGCTGGGTGCCAATTTCTGTGTGGTACTGTTGCCATCATTATTGGACCAAAATAGTACACACCTACACCATTCCAACTTGTTTATGTCTGCCAGTCTAGTGAGACAAAATCATTTTTTGTGAGGCAGGGCAGAAATCAAGGAGTTGGAAGAAGCTGCACTGTTGTTACTAAAGAAAACATGCATGATGACACCCTCTGCTACAAGCTTGTCAGGAGACTCCTCCTGCGCATCATCACCCATTC
>Ga0209208_10004683_pt1 | contig 19303 bp, 10 predicted proteins | sample S1TSphfallax_3_FD_187694 | JGI IMG/M metagenome (GOLD analysis project Ga0209208, IMG submission 187694) | Host-associated microbial communities from peat moss isolated from Minnesota, USA - S1T2_Fd - Sphagnum fallax MG (SPAdes) (version 2) | ecosystem: Host-associated > Plants > Peat moss >... | reverse complement strand
TAGTTATTTTCTCTATTCTCAAAGGTTTCAGAAAAAATGCCATACTCCATATTCAGTAACCTGGGGATCAACTTGCCATTGATTGTAGTTGCACTGTAGATACCAAAGCCTGGCAAACAGAAGTCTGCTGACTACATTTTTAATGCAGAGAGTAGAGGGAGCAACAGAGGGGAGAGATAGTTCTGTTCTTTTGCATTGGGTGTGGGTTACAATATGCAAATCTCCTTGTCATTGCTGATGGTCTGAGTTGTTATGGGACAAATTGATTTGGCTGTACAGGGACTTCATTGCCGTCAATCCCAAGCTTCAATCATCCCTCATTTGCTTGAATTTGTGAACAACTCCTGCACACCATTTCATGCCACTGGTAAGCACAGGTAAAAGTAATTTAGGTAGCAATAGAAAGCTCGATCTTTCCCACAAGTCCTTACTGCTGTTGGTACTATATCCTGCTAGAACTCTTGAGGTAATTTTGCAACATGATTCTTCATGCACCAAATCTTTCCTGTGCTTTTCTGCAATGCTTTAGTGGGTCTTTGTGACTTGATGACAAATGCATTCTCATCTCTGTAAATGCAGCTTCATGTTAGTGTACTTCATAAAGTTCATGAGCACCTTGTTATTTTCTTTGATTCTGTTACATTCTACAAGACAATATGTAAGTATGGAGAAGTCCTCAGTACTTATGAAGATCCTTTAGAAGACCAATAATTGTGACTGAGAGAAAGGTGTGGATGAAAACCAGCGGAGGCAAGGAGGCATTTGCTTGATGCGGGATTCCAGCAATTGAGTGAGTGTGATGAATGGGCATTGCAGCCAGGAGGTCACTACTTCTTCATACGTAACATGTCTTCCATATTTGCTTTTGCCATTGGTCACAAGTAAACCATCTCCCCAGCCTCTGTTACAGTGAACTCTATAATCTCTTGGATTTTCTGAGGGGCCCTGAATGCATACACTGTACTTTGCAATTGTCTCCACCTTGTTGTGTAGCCATTGTACTCAGAATGTTGTTCCAATGTTGTTAATGCAGAACTTCATGTAATTAGTAAGCATCAAGCAATAGCCAAATGGTTGGACTCATGGCCACCTCGCAGGTGGTTGGGGTTTCAATTCACCACTAGGCCATGTTAGATATTACCTACCATACCCAATTGAGCTAGAGCAGGGATCATGGGGTCAGCCAGTCACCAAAAACTATGTGGGTATCTGTCGGTCAAGAGTTTTTTTGGGGCATGGGGGAGGGATTTTTGGGACAACCGCATTGCTCCTGCTATAGTTGGAAAGTCACCACCTCTGAAAGGGAGACACTTAGTCATGCTTAGCACACAAAGTGTCTCCCTTCACAATTAGTGAGTTTTCTCCTCTTTGTACAAAATCTGCTTCTGTGTTCATATATCAAAGTTCCCTCATTGCCTGCCCATAGTTTCTTGACTGTGATACCGAGGTTGATTAGTGTCATGATAGAAGACAGTGTCTTTGAAATGGGATATCTTCCTCATCCTTTTTAGGTGTTTTGACTGGTGAGTGCAGATATAAGCCTGGCAACGGATTCCATGTGGTAGCTGCACACACTGACAGCCCCTGTCCCAAGTTGACACCAGTCTCTCATTCCTCAAAGGGAAGCTTTTTGCATGTTCAAGTGAAGACTTGTGGATCAGGAATGTGGCATACATGGTTTGACAGAGACCTCAGTGTAGCAGGTCGGGTTTTGCTTCGAAGGAAAGATGGCGAGCTTGTACATGAACTTGTCAGAGTCAGACGACCTATATTGCGCATCCCCTCTCTTCGAAAACTATCTGAGAGGTTGAATACTTTCTTTCTCTTCAGATCTTATGTTGTAAAGCATGTTATCCATAATCTGCGACAGAGGACACGAAAATTCCAGTGGTCCATCTGCTCTGTTTATCTCTTGACAGCCAGCCAGATTGAATAAGTGTGCAGAAGTAAAGTTCAGGGCTGTGGGAACTCTGTAAGATGATATATTTGGTGAATCTGTCAGAGACTGGAGGTATTGAGAGACTTTTAGACTTCTCCTTAGTAGACCTGGCATTAGACAAAGGTCAATTGTTCTGAGTTGCAAGCCTTCCATAGCTGCAGAATTGTATGCCTCTCTCTGCTTGCATTGATTTCATATTTGTCATGACATTATTTCCAGGGGTCTAGCAACTGAAGATGGCAAGGCTGAAATGGATGCACAGTTTGCACCTATTTTGGCTATCCAAATTGAGTCAGAACTGACGGTGCCATATGATTCAGAGTCATCAATGCCTGTGGAACGTCCTGAGTGCATAGGTCATCTCTATCCTCAAAATAGAACTCCACATCACCCTCTTTTGATACAGGTAAATCCCACAATGAGTGGATGCTGTTGTCTATCCACAGTGGAGGTATTTGGGGGTACCTTGTGTCTTACAACTTGTCTATGTGTTCAGGGAGTGCAAGTGAGTTTACAAAATTTTCTAGTATTTTACTTGGAACTCCAACACTGCATCTAATGAGGAAATTGGCCTATGCTATTCGCTTCAGGACTTTTCCTGTATGTTGAAATGTTCATCTATGTGCCATACTAAACCAAGATTGAAAAGAGGCATGAAACATTGCAATCCTTATTTTGTTGGAGCCTTTGAGTGAAGAGGGTAACTGGAGGTTATAGCTATAGACCTGTTTATCTATTGCAAATGTTAATGGCATGTAGCTGAGTATGTTAAAGCCTATATCACTGGAGCAAAGGCCAAGGCTGATGGAAGAGGAAGGGGACTCTATGGTCTAGCAGGAAAATTCAGGCATGGCTCTCAACAAGGGAAGGCGGTTGGAAGGAATTGCAGGTGTTAGCTGAGGAGCTCAACTGTGATGTGATGGAGATTGCAGACTTCGAGCTGAATGTATATGACACGCAACCTGGTTGTGTGGGAGGTGCACGTGAAGAATTTGTGTTTGCAAGTAGGCTGGACAATCTAGCATCATCATTTTGTGCATTATGGGCTCTATTGGACACATGCAGAGAACCGTCTTCTCTTCTGGATGAAAGCGGTATCCACATGGTGGCCCTCTTTGACATTGGAGAGGTAATGTCCTTGCAGAATATTATTGTATCTTCCTTATTCTCAAGGGACAGCAGCATTCAGCTTCACTGCAACTGTTTTTGACAACCATACAGCTTATCATGTTGTTATATTGGTCTGTTGCAGCAAGGGTCAGACTCAGTACAAGGAGCTGGGCCACAGATTATGTTGCAGGCCATGACTCGCATAACAAGGTGGCTTGCCCAGGGCAAAAAGACTGAAGGGGTTGTTGAGCGAGCTGTTCGTCGATCTTTCATTGGTAAGTTCAGCACAACATTTGCTAGAGAATTCCACAGGGATGGTAGCAAAACTAGAGAGGATTAGAGAAACTAATGAAGAGAAGAATGTGAAAACTTCATGTTGACAGGATAATCAATGAGACATCTGAAATTCTGCTTCCAAATGAAGTCTTGGCCTTGTGAGATCCCAGGTGCATTTGAGAGGTAGTACTGAGTGCTTCATTCACTAAACTATATGCGATGGAGGGATTTGTGGGTCCTGCGCAGTAGCTGCAGATATGGCACCTGCTATGCACCCTACACAGATGTGTGGGATGAGTCAAGATGATGCATTTCGTCAGCCCAAGCTCTTTGATGGTCTAGTTATCAAGCAAGATGCTGTTCACAGCAACACAACTAACATTGTTACCTCATTTCTGTTTCGGGAAGTTGCAAAACGAAATTGCATCCCAATTCAGGTTGCTATACTTCACAGCAGCTAAGAAAAAGAAAAGGACATTTCATATAGTGCAAGATGTTTCCAACTTAAGTTGTTCTTAAACTATCTATACGTTTGATGTTGTAATCATGTGCCAAGGAAATAGTTCCCAGATAGGTGGATGCTTTCACCTGAGCAGGATTTCCTAGGAATCAGCATTGTGATTCTGTGCTCTGTGTTGGATACCTTATTGATGTTCTTTAACACAACCCTGATTTCTGCAAAATCCAATAACATAGTGGAGGTTTTGGATGGGTATGAAGAGTTTCACAGTGCTGAGGGACATGGGCTGCTGCTCAACAGCTAACCCAATATTCGCAGCAGGCTATGGTATCCGGATTGTCGATTGTGGTTTGCCCCAGCTCTCCATGCATAGGTCATTCCATCTTCTTCAGCATTCTTCTAAGTACGGGATATTGATATCTAGCTGCTAGTTTGTGACAGTGGAACACCACCACCCTGGGAAGGTGCTTGTTGTCCATTCAATCAGTATATACCATTTATCACATGGAACCTTTGAGTGAAGAGGGTAATTGGAGGTTATAGCTATAGACCTGTTTATCTATTGCAAATGTTAATGGCATGTAGCTGAGTATGTTAATCAATTAGGGTGCTCTAAATGTTCTCAATGTTCTTCCTCTCCTCTTCCTATTTCCTTCTTTGCTTCTTTTTGGTTTTTGTTCCTTGTTCTGTTTCTTCTTAGTTTCTTTGGTCATCTCCTTCTCATATATTTCATTGAAATAGCCAGCCCCCATGGCTGAGTCCTTCTGCTACTACTGCTGCGATAGAAACTCAGGATGTTGAAGGTTTCTGGACATTCATGTGACTGTTTCTATTCAAACTTTTCCAAATCTTTGTTCTGTTTTGAAGGGCGGGGTCTCTGTTTTACAGTTCTTCCTTTTCTTGATTGCTGATTAGTAGAAATCATGTCTGAAACATCTATAAACTTCTTATTGCATCATCTCTCAATTCTATTCAGATTGACTTTCAACTCTAATTATGGAGAGGTATCCAAAACTCATAAAGTTGTGCAATACTTTTATACAACGTTTCCTTCAGTAGAATGTTTGAGAGAACATGATGATATGGTCCCATTCATTGTAAGTGGCAAAAATACATATTGCTGGGATCATCATTTTCTGTTACTAATAGCATCTAGTGGACTGAGAGCATGAGAAATTGTTGTCTAATCTTGGTCTTGATGTGCATTTGGATGGAACAGTGTGCGCGAGATGTGTGGCGCTGAAGATATCAACACAGCATTTCGTCATTTCAGGGCGTTTTTCCAGGAATTCACATCCATAGATGACCAATTTCGCATGGACATGTAGTTAATTCCTATTACTACCATTGTGGTGTCAGTTATGTGTGCCAATCCCCATAGTAATGACTTCCTTTGTCAACAAGTTCTGGTAATCTCCAGGTCTGGCCTGTGGGAAATCTAGATACTACTATAGCAAGTGGATTTCGTGGTTGGCATGTTCCACGGGTTGTGAAGCATCCATTCCAAAGGCCACAACTTGGATTGCCATCTTTGGTGAAAATTGAAGTGGTATGTCCAACCCCCAGGTTTGGTCAACCTACTCTGGCTATAGTTGAATCTCCACTTTCTAACTTTGTATCTCACCTGCAACACTCTATGGTGTTGTAGTCCACCGACTCAACTTGATGTTTTTGGAACAACACTTTTAGATTCCATGTTCCAAATATTAGTGGTATGGAAGCCGTATTTTGTATTTCATTTCAATTTTTTTGCAATGTGTTGTTATGAATATTTGTTGAAAGATGAATTTTACATGTTTTTCCCCAATATTTTCTCCTAAAGGATTTGCTAAATAGCAAAAATTCACCACCAGGATGATTATTCATTAGAGGTGTAACAAACATTGTTTGTTGATTGACAATTAATTACTTTGCTTCAAAAATTCCAAGCTTATTTCTTTGTCAATCAGTAGCAATGTATGGAAGGAAGCCAAGGTATGCCAAATTCCATTACATTTATATATTTTTCTAATAGCTTAAATTGGTGAACCAACCCACAACCCTTTTGTTCAATCCTAAAAACAAAAGGGAAACAAACTCATTAAATTGAAACTTATATGAGTGAAATGTTTTTCCCTACTCTAGTAGGGCATCTACTTGAAGGTGGGATTGTGGCTTGATTATGATTGCACTACCAAATTTTAACATTATTTATCAATTCAAGTTTTTGTTTGATTTGATATGAAGTTGGTAATTTGATGGACCTTTAATACATACCTATTTGAGTTGTTGAAAATTGAGTTGGTTAATTGGTTGGAACTCTAATACATTTTGTAGTGGTTAGAAATTGAGTTGGCTAATTGGTTGGAGTTCTAGTGCATTTTGTTGGAGCTCCAATACATTTTGTAATTGTTGGAAATCAAGTTAGCTTTATTTGAATTGGTTCCCTTATTGTGTTTTGTAGTTGAATGAAATTTTGCTTTCTCAAGATTATGTGGGAGTGATTAAAATTTTTACAACTTTATTGCATGACATACAGTGAGCAATCCATGTTGGTATTGCAAGGAAAGGTTATAGTTCATATAATCTTATGTATTAAGTTTAAATACAATTTGCACCAAGTATGAATAGGCCATATTACTAAGTACATGATATTATTTTTTCAAGAGTAACAAGAGGATACTACAAATGGTGAAGACAAAAATTTAATGAAATGGTTATGTTACTGAAATGGTGGATTATGGGATTGTATATTTGGATCAATAAGGTCACAATGAAAATAATGACAGGGAAGTGTTCAACATCCACCTTCCTCCATAGCTTTTCATCTATTTTGAAACCTTACAAAGAAAAATATTTAACATTTCAGATAATTTGATTGTTGGTGAAAATTGCAAAATTTTAAATGAAACTTAACTTCCACAATGAAGAAACCCATAAGGAACAAATGCTGCCCAACCATTTTGGGACCGGAGCATTCTTTGGGGGCAACACAACCCTTTCCTAAAGCAACTCCAATTCAACACATTTGGATTGAGGAAAGGCCATTTGCCCAAAAGGCAACCTAACCATTTCATGGGGCAAGTTTAACACATTTGACAAGGGCCAAACAGCCAAACCTTGAAGCAACATAATCATATCCCTAAGGGATACAACCATTTTCCAAGAATGACTATTTTTTTCTTGAATGAAAACCATTGAGGATGAAAATGAACCATTTTCCAAGAATGACTATTTTTTTTCTTGAATGAAAACCATCGAGGATGAAAATGCCATTTTCCAAGAATGACTATTTTTTTTCTTGAATGAAAACCATCGAGGATGAAAATGCCATTTTCCAAGAATGACTATTTTTTTTCTTGAATGAAAACCATCTAGGATGAAAATGAACCATTTTCCAAGAATGACTATTTTTTTTCTTGAATGAAAACCATCAAGGATGAAAATGAAGATGTAAAAAAGTTTGAACACATGATCTCCCACTAAAAGTAAGTGGTCAACTACTTTGCCACCAATTTATGTATAAGAGTCAGTATTCCAACTATGCTTACCACAATCATCATAATCCAAGGACAACAATCTTTTGTGAAGATTAATCTCTCATTGGATGTTGTTAGTGGGCATGTGTATTTTTGTGTTGGAGATTGAGCTAAACTGAATTTCTTACTACTACTCAGCAGTGTTTTTTTTATTGGCTAATTTTCGTAAAAATTTGACCTGAAAAATGTGATTTTGATCAATACAAAGGATTCATCATGGGAAAAATGGACAAAACTTACCAAATTTCAAAAAGAAACAAATTCAAATTGCCAGATTTCTACAATAAGTTCCAGTAGGTAGCCAAGAATATAGAAGGCTTCTGGCTTTTTTCTACTTTCATATCTGGCATGTAACCGCAATTGGCTAAATTAGTTTCTGGATTGCTGTCACCTTGGCTACATCACAAAATCCTTTAAAAACACCCTGCTACCTGGTTCTTGTCATATTATTTATATAATTTTGTACTAGGTTATTGATTGTATAGAAGGATTCTTTGATTTTTCTCATTTGTCATAATTTAATTGAAGCCAAATTCGGCTAAATATTTTTATGGATGGTGAACCCTTCCTGTCATTTATGAATTTTCAAATTTCAAGAATGTGATTTTGAAAAGAGCCATTGCAATTATGAAAAAAATTGTAATTGCATTAAAAATATATATATTTATAAAGGATGAAAAATATTACTTAACTAGTTTTATTAATCAAGGAATTCCTTGAGGTGGCTCTTCGTGGTACCACCCAAGGATGTTTTTACCCAATATAAAATTTAAATTAGACTATCACTTTCATTATTTGGTTTTTTTCACTATTAAGACAATTTGCTTAACAACTAGATGGTTATATACTTTATTTATTTCAAAATTATATTTATAAAAGTTCAAGATTTACAACAATTGAATTTCAATAAATATAATTTTCCAAAGCCACTACCATCACCATTTCATGAAAAATTCATAAACTATCTTGGAACCTTAGCCAATTACAATACCATCAAATATTGATTCATTAATGTTTAATTCTACAAAGATGTTTGGAAATTTAGGTGGAACTTGAAATTAGAGTAACTCCACCCATGCCCCTATTTGGGCATGAAACAATGTCTACCACATTTTGAACTGTTTTGGGAGGGCAATCTACAATAAAGAAAAATACCCATGTTATTAAATTTGTGAAAATTATTTCCTTAAGTTTGTAATGTGTGAAATTTATGCCTTGTGGAATTTTGATGTATGGATTCATTATTAACTTTTTAAATCATAAGTATTTTTCACACCCAATGTATTTTGTCTTTAAAGTTTTAGTTAGAAATCTCCTCCAATCTATTCATCATGAATGGGATTACAAAACCAACCATTGGATTTAAAGTTTACACATTCAAAAATATTTGGCAAAACTTTTAACCAAAATTGAGCATAGGATGATAGGATCACTAACCTAGATTGAACTCATATGGTTTTAAACAAATGCTACCTAAGGTTGATTTTGAAACTCACCGACCAAAAACAAACATTTGACATGACACTAATGCATGCATCCTAATATGGCATTCACAATGACCAAGTTAAATATTCATTACAAAATAATTGAAGTTTAAAAGTGTTCCTTCAAGTAAGAATGGAATTTTGCAATTTTCAGAATGTGAAGATGAAGAATTAAAAAAGAAACATCACCTGCAAAGGGAAACTCAAGTGATCCGAATGACCTAACTCATAGGTAAGCTCATAAATTAGTTTGCAAATTTGACCCCATTATCATCAAACCCTTTGAGCACTTTCACCAAAATCTTTTGTGCCCCAAAAAAATTCTGAATTTTTAAAAATATTCCATAACCCATACACCTTAGAAATTCCAAAAATAAAAAAACTTAATTTTGGTTTATCATGCATTTAAGGGGATCTTTTGTTCATGATACCTCCTTCAAGGCAATGTAAAAAATGATGGATTTTTCTTTTATGTTGGCCAAGGTCCTCTAAGTGAGGCATTCCCAAAATTCAAACCCTTGCAAGAGAACATTCAAGACCAACCTTTACTATGGACAACATGGGACCACGTTTAGGGTATGCTTATTTTCTTGGGCCTTACCCTACATGTAATTACCAATGTTAGGCAGCTTTTTGGAATTAGGTGAAATCCATCTTGGTTTTGAAGCTGATTTTCACCTTGAATCTTGCTAGTTATCAATGATTCTCGTACATCTATTGAAAACCAAGCACCTCAACTCCCATTAAACTAAAAACCAACCGTCATGAGAACCTAGTTGGTTTTTCTTTTAAGAAAATGATACTCGGGTAAGGTAATGGGGCCCTACCTGGTTCTGATTTTCAACCCTTATGCATAGTAAAAAATAAAATATATAGTCGAATGACTATTTTGTTTTGGGGGGGTTGGTGCAAGTTTTTCTCTTGTTTTCTTGTTTGTATGTATAATGAGTGGCTCTGAGGAGGCCAAATCCTAGGGGAGGGATTTTTTGTTTATGGTGTCCAAAGAAAAATTAAAGCCCTTGTCTTGATGCATTTAAGGCATTAAAAATCTTCAAAAATGGATTAAAAATGAGAAAATTATGATCCCTAGAAATTAGGGGGGCCAAAAAATCGAAAAAGAAAATCTCAAAATGTTTGAAAACCAATAACCAAATAGGAAAAATTCCTTGGATGTTGTTTTATTGTCTCTGTCACTCCAAGATGATCCCTAAAGCTTAAGTTGGCACTCCCACAACACTTTAGATTGTTTAAAACTAACAAGAGATGAAGAAAGTATGAGCTCTAGAAATGAAAAGGGTTTAAAAGAAGAAAAACACAATTTGTAACTTGAAAAAAAATTTGTCTCATTATTATTTCTTATTTATTTTGTTTCATCCTTGAATTTTATTTTTAAAATTATAATCATTCTTGTTTTTATTGGTATATTAAACTTCAAAAATCAAGTTTTTATTTAAATTTTTTGATATTTGGTTGTGGAAAACCACCTTTGAAAATCAATAGTTTTCACATTTGTGATAACCATTCTCATGAAAACCAAATGGACTTATATATTAGAACCCATGGCCAAGTTTTTTTAATGTAAAAAAAAATTAAAAAATGAGGTCAATTTTTAAATTATGTTTTTAAAACCAAAATCAAAAATTGTCAAAAAAAAAATGAGAATCGCTTTACTTTACCTAAAACTTTAGGGAGTTGCCTTATCTATTTCACTTGAAATTTATTGGTCAGGATTAGCACATGCATTGATACCTTCATTTTTTGAATGAAGGTTCTTAGTGAAGATGGGCAAACTTATCTTTAGGTGAACTCACTAAGAACATCACACCCCAAATGTTTTTAACCCATTCAACTTTAGGACAATATAACACTCACATAAAGAAAGCTTTTCATTCCAAATTATTTATTAAAAGGTTACACAAGGCACATAGAATACAAAACTATAATTAAATTTACAAAAAAATGTGAAAAATGAATGCATTAAAAAAAAGTTTCGTGAATGTAACACAAGGGAGTTTTTTTGACGAGGAACACAATTTAGGAATCTATTTTTTGGGAATTTTTCTTGGATGTTAATTTTTAAAGAATACTTCAAAAACTAACCTCCTTATGTCTTTTATAGATAATTGGTTGAATTAGTTTTCATTTAGTTATGAATTTTTAAAGTTAAAACGTGAAGTCCTAAAGGGCCATTAATGTCAAGAACACAAATGATAACTATTTTTACATTTTGTTAAATTCTAATGACTAGTTTGAATCATTCCCTTGTGCATGTATTAAATAAACAAGAAAAAAATCTAATATGTAAGCATAAGGATATTTAAAATAAAGGAATCAAAATGTTAATGCATATGATAGGTTTTTGGGTATTCATTATTTTTCATGAGTGCGTGCATAGGGTGGGGAAAATATAACCCACCTAGTCCAATCAAATAAACCAATGTATAAGTCGATGAAATTTTATTTCTTAAATTGGGTCCAACATTCTTATGATTTTGACAAGGTGGTTTTTAGTGGGTCCACCCAAAGATGTTTTCACCCTGATGTTAAATCCAAAAAATGTTATATTTGAATTTGAACACCTTAATTTAACAATTGGGGATATTTGTAATATTTTAAAATAATTTAAATGAATTTTGGGACTTTACCATTGTGTAATGTTGTTTTGGTGTTAGGAAATGTCAAGTGTGAATTCGGGTATACATTTGGGTATAGAGGACCCTACCAATAGGTTATCAAAGTAATGAAAAATATTTGAAAACTTGGTTGTCAATTATAATAAAAAAATGATGTATTAAGGTTATTGACTGGTTGGGTTTAAAGCTTTGCAAATTTATGTGATATTGGGACTCAACATTATGGGTCAACGTGCAATATGAACTCTTTGGTATTAGGTTTATTGTTAAAGTGTATGAATTTATGAATGCATCTTTTGGATATGGTAGCAAAAAATTGCAACCGAGATTCAATAAAAGGTCTCGTGGCAAAAGTGATTGAAGTTTTTCGTTGTTTAAAATTTGAACAAGTCTACATGAAAAGTTAAGTTGTGCTCAATGTCTCATTGGTTTTTCTAAACCTTTGTGTGTGCCCATTATGTTGTGAATTCAAAAAGGTTTGGTGTTTGTTTCAATTGTGTTGTGCATTTTGGACATGGATGAACTAGAAATGTTGAACTTTCTTGAAGATGAATTTCACATTGTAAGGACATTTGGTCTAGGTTCATAAACACTTAAAACATTATGTCAAAAGAAGTGTTATAGTTCTAAAATGTTGTTGATGAAAAGTTTCAAGTTTAAGAAGATGCGTGTTGGATGCAACAACCAACATAACTAATTGTGAATCAAAAGTTATGGGTTCTGCATCATTGTGTGTCATATTCATGGGTATTTTTGTGTTGAATGATAGTAACATTGAAGTTGATTTGCAAGCAACACAAGTCATGAGGTGTATGGTGTCATTCTTCCAATAATTTTGCAAGTTTTCATAATTCCACCAAGTTTCAAAAAGGTTGTTTATTTTACAACCTTGAACATGGTATCACTTCAATGAAAAAACATGTTGTTCATGACCATAACCTATAATTATTGAAGTATGTGATGCATAAAAGTGCCTTAAAAAACAACACCAACAAACATCATAAAACTAAGCATAAGGCCATTGTAACACCTTCAACCATCATAAGTGTTTTTTTTAAATGCGAGGCTAAGATTAGGCTCCTTATCAATAACAATTGGATTGTTTCAAACACCTAATATTTCTAGTGTAGTTCTTGTTGAACATGTGAAAGTTCTATTAGCAAATCTCAACTTGATAAAAAAAATTATAACCTATGTTATGGACAAAGGAACCAATTTAAATTTTGTCACAATTACTTTCATTTTTGTTGTGTTATGTGAATTGTTGTAATACTTCAACGATTTGTTAATTTTTTTGGGGTCATGTTATGTCAAAAACATGTTAATATGTTATTGTTAAAGGGTGAAATTGTAGCCCCTAATCATTATCGTCTTCCATAAAGTAAAACTTAAAGGAACAAGGTCAACACCTTATCACACAACATAAAGAAACTACCCTCCTTAGCTTGCTTTACTATAAATACTTAAGTAGTAAGAGAAAAATCATAAAAAAAAAACAAGGAAGAAGGAGGGGGTGTTGCTTCAGAATAGACTTATTGTCCTATTTGTAGGTTCATCCAAGGGGGTAGGGGAAGCAAGTAGAAGTGTAGTAGGGGTAATGATCATAACTTGAAAAAAAAAATTCTCCAAGTTGTTGTAGTGACTTCAACATTTTAAATGTTGCCTTGGTGGGGTTTGTAGACCCCCTATTGGTATTGTCCCACCTCAACCACACCTACAAGTCTTTTAATGACTATGTCATCTGCTTGTAACACTTCGGAATATTTCCCCGCTCCTCTCTATTGTTTGAAGCAAACTACATTCATTCATAACCATTGCTTATTGCATGTAATATTACTTTATAGTATGCAAGTGACTACATGTTGGTGTTCCTCCCCCCCCCTTGCTTTCTTCCACTAAGTACTGGTTACTACCTTCTTGTGTAGCCATTAACTTACCATTTCAAAGTCTACCAATTAGTATGTTTTGTGTTTCTTTGTTCTAAAGGTGATGAAGGCCTACCATTTCAAGGAGTGGCCTACTTTACAATATTTCAAACCACTTTATTTTCCACATTTCGTAATGGAATAATTACACACCAAAACACATCGAATTCAAGATTCGACCATTTTCCATTAAAATTATAGACCAATACAAGTACATTTTCTCAATATTTTCTCCTCCTTGGTAGTACAACACACATTTTTTCAAAAGAGTCCTTCATTCCAACCCTCCAACTACAAAAGTCTCAAATGCCATAAAAATCCCCCAACATTTATTCTAATCCTCCTTCTCCACAAACCACACAAGGCCTACATTGACCCCAAAAAAATAGGGCCCTTATATTAATCCCTTCTTAAAAATTTCCTAGATGATTGGGTGGATTACCTTCACCATTTACTAACATGATTACTTAATCCCATTAGCTTCACCTTTTGGACAAGGGACAATAAGTCTACCACTAGTAACTATTAATTACTAGAAGGCCCATGGTACTAACTAATTTAGAGATTTCTACATGTTTACAACTACCAATGAAATTAAAGTTGGTGTGGACATGAAGGAAGTTAGTTTGAAAGATGCCCAAATTACATTTAAAAAGACAATCGCCTAGATTAAAAAGTCTAATAAAGGTAGAATTGAATGGCATAAACCTTGCCATGAAGTTGGCATGCAACATAAGAAACTACAAACCTCTATGAAAATGCATTTCATTTCCAAGGTCATCATGTTCCAAGAAACCTTGGAATATGTTAATGCAATCAACATTTGCTACATGTGACATCGTTCATCTTTGCAAGTTAGGGTTCCCAATGGTCTTACATGGGCAATTGTCCAAGTGGTAATTAAAACTTTAAACCCTATTCTTCACTAATGTTTATTGAATCAACATAGAAGGTGTTAACTTTTATTTGATGCATTGTTTGTTGATTTGGTAATCATGGGGACAATGATGAAGGAATATGCATGTTGAATTACTATTGTTCTTCCATTGTTGTGTGGGGAATTTGATGAAAAGATAGAGAAAGTTTGTATGGTAGAATTGTTGCAAAAGTTATTAATGTGGTGCGTCCTTTTTTAAGTTTTGCAAAAACCTTATCTTAAGTGAAAGTTCATATGATGCCCATGTTGATGCTTGATCCATGCTTTAAAATCATGGATTGCATCATGGATCACATGGGTAAAAGATCAAACAACTCCATTGGTGCAATGGTATGATGATTTGGTTCTTGAACAATATTATGAGTTTTTTGAATCCAAGCCAAGCTATAATGTCTTCAATTCCTACACCATTTTAGCCACCTTCAACTAGGTTGTTTGGATTAGTTGTTTCATCACAAGAAGCTTATGAAGGTCTTCTCAAAACTAAACTTTCTTTGTTTCGCAAATATCATGTGCAAAATGTAGATGGGTTTGATCCATTTAAGTGGTGGGCTAGTAGTCAATTTAAATTTTCAAATGTGGGTTTTTGGCACAATAGATTTTGGGCATCCTAAGTTCACAAATAAAAATAAGTATACTCGTTAGCTATAGCGGTGTCGTCTTGGGGTTGATGCTCTTGACAAGCTTATAATGATTTACAAGAATTGGCTTTGTGATGAATAAAACGATTGCAAGTTTATTGATGGACAAAAATTAGTTGAAATTTTTTGTCATTGAGGAGACCTTGTTAGAAGAAAAAGAAGACATGCTAGAGAAAATCGGATATTTTGAGGATGTAAGACTTTTAAATCTTGGTTGTAAATCCATTACATTTTGCATTCATATTTTTCACTCAAAATTTGTAATTGTAGCATTTTGGACTTTAACATCTCACACCTTTGTAATTCTTGTTAGATGAGGTGCTTGTATGTGAAATATTACTTGTATTATCTCTTGTTATGTGATTCTACCCATCCTAGCACTTTATTCTCTTTAATGGACCTTGAAAAAAAAACCATTTTCACACTTGAAAACCCTAAATACAATACTTGGTTCCAGATTGTTATTTATGTAAATTCCCATTCATATTGCTACTGTTAATTTAACTACAATCCAGTATTGATACCAGAAAGGTACGAAAAAAAGGATTAATTTAAAAAAAAAAATTTAAAGACTTGATACCAAGAACCGTCTGGTATCTCCAAAACCTGATATCAGAACAACACGGGTACCAGCGTCGCTGCTGGTTCACCCGAGGCACATTACTTATACCCATGGTTGTTAATACAATCAGTACAAGAGTACAAGACTACTGCGACTCTTTTTCCCCCAGTCTGCCTTTTGCCCCATTTTTATTTTCCAGACATGTTTTGGGCCCATGTCATATACATGTTATGTTACTTGTGTTAGGGTTTGTGTAACAGGTAAAGCCCCAGGATGGGTGCCTTATTTCCATAAGGGACCCTGAGGCAGGTCCTAAGGGAGTCCTGAAATTTTGTGCAAATCTCATCTGTGGGCTCTACATGGCGTAAAAGAAGGTGTTTCTTTTTAGTTTTTCCTTTTTCCTGTGATACCCAATGCACACCCGCTGTATACCCTCACGGTATCATGAGGAAAAAAAAATGGCCACTGGGTGTTGCAAACATGGAAAGCCTGCCTTTGTTTTTGTAAAGCCGATGGCCATAATATGCTTTTTAAGAGTATCTCTAAAATACATTATGCAAATCTGGCTTATGGGCACATGTAATGTTAGGGATTCCTTTCTCACTCTTATAATGGTGCATTCACACTTGATGTTAAGTTGGTGGTAAATCAAAATCTAGGTGGCATCCTAGGTGGCACCCAATGTCAAATGGGCGATAGCTTAATGTTAAGTGAATGTTAACTTAACATAAAATGTCCATGGTAAGTAGTTTTAAGTCGTAAATGACTAGCATGGTGCTAGGGAACTCAATGATAGAGTCCCTAACACCAAGTGTGAATGCACCTTTAGGTGAATCCAGGGGAGAATGTGAAAGAGAGTTTGTCATCAACAGTGTCAGAGAGATTACCTTCTTCAGAGGAGGAATCAAAGATGATTTACTTGGTGTCAGTCAATAATAAAGGAAAAAATCCTTAAACTCACACTTTCACAACTACTTGCCTACATCCTGCTTTGCACCCAAAATCCTTGAAAGGAAACACTACTTTTGATACTCCAGTTTGTCTGTTTTGGAACAAAATCATTCAAGGCTTTTTGTCAACAATACCCTTTCCTACTACAACAGACACACAAGCATCCAAGAAGATGATTTGGAGGCTGTGGTGCAAATAACCAAATCCCCAAAGTAAGTTTAACACTAGGCTAGTACTACCACAGTTTTCAATCTTAAAGCATTATCCATCGGACAACAAAGTCAATTAAAGCCATCTCTACCTTTGCATGACATTGATGTTGTCACACATTCTCTCAAAAACAAAAATCTCAAGCAAAACATGAAAAATGTTGTTATATCCTTCCAAAGGCAACAACACTTTTTGTTCCTGATTTTTTTTGTCATTTCAAAAATAATAATTTCCTTTCAGGTTTTCAATCAACATGGGTTTCAATGTTTCACCAATGAGCACTCGGAGAGACTTCTTAGTATTTCTGAAGGCACTTCTGAACATTAATAATGCCTCTGCAAAAAATAGGAAGCACTTTATGCCTTACCAAATCCCTCTCACACCTACTCTGACACTTACTCAGGTCGGTTAACAGTGTAGGGTAAAGACGCGGGATGGGGCTTTACTGGGAATGAGGGCCTGGTGGGAGGTGGGAGTTCCAGCATGGGACCCAAATTACCAGAACCATCCCCTTGGAGGTCCTTACCTGGCAGAAAGATGTTTTAGAATTTTGAAATAACTTGTGATTTTGTCAGAGAAGGAGAGGAGGCACTTTGCACACAAGGTTCTATGGAGGCAGAAATAAGATGCCTCTTGGTCTTGCTGCCTAGTCATCTACAGCTGGTTAAGCTTATGACAATGTTCACCTTGTGGTTACTCCATTTAAGACATAGCTGGGAACATTCTCCAGATCGCGGGGCCAGACTCTCATTACAGACCCCTTGTTCTGGACTGCCCCACTCTGGGGCCTTCCTCTACACGCCAAGAACAAGTAGAATTTATCTAGTCGCCAAGAACAAGTAGAATTTATCTAGTCTATGTGAATGGCATGTAAAGCACTCAGAGAAAATTTGTGGTGTATGTGGAGGGCACCTTATATCTATGAATTTCCCTCCTAGAAATTGGGAGGAATATTATGCGTACTCTCTCAAGGGTGAGAGAGAAATTATGCCTACTTACAAAGTGTAAGAATCGTCCCACTATTGAGGAGTGGGTTGTAAGAATTGTTCCACTATTGAGGAGTAGGCATACGAACCCTCTCTTTCATACACCTTGTGATCTACCTAGGTTTGGTTTGTGATAAAATTTGTCTCATGCTTTATGAGAGGTAAATCTCATGGGTGGGGGGGCACATTCCCAGAATGTGAGGCCAGACTCAGCTATCGCCTCATCCTAGGTCCCTTATTTTGAGAATGCCCCCACTCTAGGGCTTTACCCTACACATTAGCATCAGTAAAATTTCTGCCTCAATGCAGGATGGTTCATTATGTGTACAATTCCTAAAAATAAAAATGAGGAATCTTTTGTCCTCTCAAATGAATCACTACCCTGCATTTTCAAGAGCAAAATTCTACTGATTCTGTAACCAGGTAAGGAATTCAAAGGGGGAGTCTTCTGAGAATTTGGGTCCAGTGCTCAGCTCCCGCCTAGTGAGATGCTGGTCCTTATTCCAAGAACAGTCCTGTTGTGGGTCCTTACCCTACACGAAACGACAAACAAAACTAAACCTGGAAATCCAAAAATGAAAAAGGATGGTTCATCCAAGGAAGTATGAGAGAAGAACAAGAGCTCCTATCTGAGCTAAAGGAAAGGTATGCAATGTTGTGTATTTGTGTGGGAACTTCTCTTTTTTGCATCAAGGTTTTGGGCAGCTTCTGAGACTATGGGAAGTGGGGGTGGTTTATATATGGTTTTTCTGCTTCTAGAGTCGTAACCAACATGTGACGAAACATGTGACGAAGTGATGGAAGAAGGATTGTTGTAGAAGTAAGCAGCTGGGTTCTCTCTCTCTCTCTCTCTCTCGTTTTTTGGGGGGTTCATGGGTGTTGTGAATTTTCACTAATGGACCTGAGAAAGGATTCATTCGTGTATTGTGTCTGAGAGAGAAAGAGTTCAAGTCTATTGCATTGGGATGTTAGTAAAACTTGTGATTAGGTAGTCATGAGCTCTCACTTTTCATTCTCCTATATTGTCTCTGTATCAGTATGGTTCTCTTCTTTTCTTGAGTTGTGGTTTTATGAACCCACGGAATGAATGAAGCGAGCTCCAAGTGTGTGTGCTTTTTCTGCGCTTGTTTGCTGGGTAACCCTAACCTGTATGGATGCGGCGGCAGAAGAGAGGAGAACACGAAGAGGAAATAATACAACTTCTAGAGTTCGAGATTATAGCTTGTAGAAGTAGCAAACGAACAAAACAGAATTAGGTTAATTATGAAACACAAGTGGAAAACCCCACAAAACCCAACCTTGTAAGCTCCTTTGGATTTGTTGGTCAATGAGACAAACTGTAGAAGAAATGTTTCAGAAAATGACACTTATTTTGTTTGTGGGCGAAAGTGTTTTTTCTTTTGTGTGAACGGTAGAGACAAAAGTCGTGAGGCCCACTAAACTGCAGGAACACATTAGCAAGTAGCAATGGGGGTTTGCTCTTTTTTCTTTTGGGTATATACAAGAGCATCAATCTGTGAAGCAGACATAAGCAAACTCTTTTTGGTTGGATCCTCTGTGAAATGCAGAACTTTTTTAAATGATTGGAATTCTCGACAGATATTCATGTCATCTAGAGGTATGCAGTAAGAGAAATCTTTAGCAGGAGTCTTGATTGCCTTTGTAGGTTTT
>Ga0209208_10004682_pt1 | contig 19305 bp, 9 predicted proteins | sample S1TSphfallax_3_FD_187694 | JGI IMG/M metagenome (GOLD analysis project Ga0209208, IMG submission 187694) | Host-associated microbial communities from peat moss isolated from Minnesota, USA - S1T2_Fd - Sphagnum fallax MG (SPAdes) (version 2) | ecosystem: Host-associated > Plants > Peat moss >... | reverse complement strand
AAAAAACCTTGGGAGTGCTTTATAATACTTAGAAGTAGACATGGAGAAAGGAAAGATTTGCATCAAGAAGCAAATTTCAGACCCTACTACTTCCCCCCAAACCCTCAAAAAAAAGTTTGCTACCTTTGTTAGCAAATATAAAAATCCCACACCAGTCCAAAAATGGGAGGATTCCACCAAATATCCCCCAAAGAAAAATACCAGTAGTCTAATAAGAGCATCTCCACTCAGAGTAGCAAGGTGGCATGTATACAAATACATTTGTGGATGAAGAAGCATAAGAGTGAGACAATGTGAAACTCATACAGTGCCCTCCAAGAGGGCCACTAAGAGAAAATTACTGCTTTTTAATTGGCCAACAAGGCTCAAGTGATGACATTTACATAAGTCTTGCACTTGACACAACACGCTTTGTCATGTGTAATTGCGTTATGAGAGTAGCCCCATTGTGCTGAGTTTGTGGGCCTATAGTGGACATTTTTGGATGAGGTGTAAGACTCATATTCAGTGGGCCCTATTGGATTGGTATAGGAAAAAGTGCACATCGTCCAGGGGCTCTCAGAAGAAGAGTAAATAGAGTCAAATCGTATTTATTGACTGTCGCCTCTTCCCCCCTCCCCTCCTCTTTCTGACTGGCTAGTTCGTTTGATTGGTCCAGGTCCAGGTGGGTTGCTATTAGTAGTCTCCCAACTCTTTGCTTGCTGTCCCGGATTTAGTTCAATGTGTGGGGGTGGAAAAAGACAAATAACTAAAACTTGGATGTGAGAAATATTTTGGCAGGGTCAAATCCTGCTGGAAATGCTCTGCTCTTTGAGAGGGGCGGGGGTGGGGGGAACGAACACTGCATGTTGGATGTGGCAAGTGGTAACTACTGAGAGAGGGACCAAACATCAAACATAGGTGGTATAATAGCTAGACATTCTCAAACAAGGGGTGTGTCACACAATGTCGCCTTGCCATTTACATTTAAAAAAGTATAGTAAGGCAAAAGAGGATTGATGGAAACTCCAACATTTCACCATGCACAAATTATAGTTTTCCAAAAATCCTCTAAAAGAAACCAAAATCCTTCAAGATATTATAACACTCTGAAACTAATCTCAAGTTTCAGCACAAGCCAAAATATCATCTTTCAGAAATCCTCATATAAAAATAGACCTGTTGTTATTACCTAGAGCGCCCAAAATCCCTTAAGCTACTATACTCTATAATGAATCTAAACACAGTATCCTTGCCTACCAAGGCAAGGCCAATAAAACTGTGTGATACCTAATGTTCTTCATTCATTCATTCATTCAATTCAATTCTATATGTCATTTTCACTCCATGTTTTGTGCAAATTGATTGTTGGGTGATGTACCAAAATTGATTGTTGGAATTCGTGCAAAAACAGTCCTTCTGCTGCTGCTGCTGCTCCTCCTCCTCCTCCTCCTCCTGCTGCTGCTGCTGCTGTTGTTTTGTTGTTGTTATTGTTAATGGGGTTGCCATCATGCTGTCTCAACAATTCTGTATCTGACAATGTTTTTTTCTGATTCAGCATTTTGTTGATGGTGTTTTTCTTTTTTTGAAAAACATAGAAAATTCTTCTTTCTTTGTGCTGCATTTTGTTGTGTCTTTTGTAACTTTTGTGGATTCCTTAAATTTCATGTCCTTTTTTGATTTCATTAATTTCATGTCGTCGTCGTCGTCCTCCTCCTCCTCAAAGAAGGGGTCTTTATTAGGGGGTGCTAATTTTCTTGTTCAAGATTAGGGTTTATGTGAGCTTTCAAAGCATTAATTCTTTTGTGCAACACAACAGAACCCATCAGCAGCTGCTTAATAAAATCAAGAGTGGGTTTTTGTTTTTTTGTATGTATGTTGCAGCAGAGGAATGGAAAATGCAGTAATGGGTTTGGAACAAAATTGAAGAATTGTTGTGGGGGAAGGAAAAAAAAGCTCTAATGGGGTTGAGTTCTTTCTTTGGATTCTCCTCCAAATTTTGGGTATTTTTTGTCAGCGTTTCGGTTCTTCTTTCTTACCCAAATGTGTGGATCTTTTTCCTGTTGCACTGTGTTTTTTGCTTTGTTGCATAAGAACTTCATCTTGTGCACAAGAAGAATTGGGTTGCAAGGGGAAGGAAGGAAGAAAGAAAGAAAGAAAGAAAGGGGGATGATACAAATGTTTTTTGGGGTGGAGTGTTTTTGTTCATACTTGGATTTTTTTTAAGTGTTGTTTTTAACAATTTGCAAATGCAAAACTCGAAGAAGAAGAAGAATGCAGAAAGGGATCGGTTGTTATGGAGAGCAGGGAAGCTATGGTAGCAGCTGGTGGTGGTGAAATGGGCTCCTTGTTTGCTCTTTGTTGGTAAGCTGTCTTCATTTCCAATTTTGCTGTATTCTTGGTTGTTCTATCTTGCTCCCTCTTTTGGGCTGCATTTTGGTTTGTCCAGACGGATGCTTGAGCTGCTCTGAATCTTGTAAGAATAAGTTCGGCAGTGCTATTATGCTCATCGATATCAGAATCTCCCCCCATTATTTCTTGCCCATTTAGCTGCGATTGTTCTTCACCTTGTGGGTTTGCTGCTTTATACATATCCTCATTGCCTTTGCAGACACTGACAAAGAGTCATGCATCACATGCATCACTCATTCACAGAGTAAGTATGAGCAGTACACGACAGGTTGAGCAGTTTCTTCTCATGATATCTACATCTTTGTATGTATGTAGCTGAGAATTTTGGGTTTTTTTAAAAATTGGCAAAGACCCAAAGGATCAATTTTTGCATGATGAAGAAACACCTCACTCTGAGCACCTTGACTGTAACCCATCATCTATGGATCTTACCTATGTAGTGTACAATTGATTTTTGGTTTAAGGGTTTTTCTTGGGGTCTTGGGTTGGTTTACAAGGAAGTCATGGAGAAAGTTCTGATAGAAAGAACTGGGTTTTGTCCACAATTTTTTCTGATTCCCATTTTTGTGGTTTTTGTCAGGAATGTGTCAGCCATCTATCTGCTGAAACCTATCTTCTCCTGAAAAGTCTTGTGATCTAAGCAGCTAGCTGCTAGTAGTAGTGATGTGGAGTTCCTAGTGGAAGCAATGTTGAGGGGGAGAAGAAGGCAGGTGGCATTGCCTTCACTGGAATCTTCATCACGGGGTTCGTCATGGGTTACACTCTCACTGGATCATGGTCCATCTGCTGCTGCTGACGATGCTCCCCCCAATCCTCCTCGGAAGGACCGATTATGGTCAGTGAGTCACAGCTGTGGAAGAGCCACTGCCTCCATGGATGAAGACTCAGATGATTCCGACTCTGAAAAACACTTCCGCCGAAACAAAAGAGCAACTGCCAAAGACAAAGAAGATGCCATGACTTCCATGCCTGGTACGAATGAGTGTATTTCTTCTTCTGCAGAAGTCTTTGTCCATTTGTTGTGCATTGTTTCTCTCTCTCTCTCTCTCTCTCTCTCTCTCTCTCTCTCTCTTCTGTAGATGGATGCAATAGCCAGATTGGAACATACACTTTTGCTTTTAGGGTATCTGAGTGCCATAACTAGGGCATTTGCTTTTTGCTCGGGTCACAGCATTGGAGGCCTATTGCAAGGGATCCTGGTGGGATGCGAGCATCTTGAAACAAAGGGGAGAAGAATTCCGAGTTCGTTATGAGAAGTTCAAGTCTGCTGACAATGAGTGGCTACCTCAGGGCCATCTGCGCATGCGATCCCGCATGGCGTATCCAAGTGACTGCAAACAAGTGCTGAGTCGAGGAAATGATGTCTGTGTGTTTGCACATCATCCTGATGGCCGCAACCGCCATGCGGTCTGTGTCTCTCTTGTCCCCTCCCCTTTCTCTCTCTGTCTCTCTGTGTGTGTGCTGCTGTTCATGCTGTTGGGTTTGTGGGTTGGTTACCTTCTCTGGGTACACTACTCCATGTCAATTGAATGTCAGACCTTATTGTGCAACCCTAAAACACTCTCTCTAAACCCTAAAACCAGCAGTAGAAGATGTCTGCCATTCCTTCTCTCCTAGTCCTTGTTTTTCTAACCTCTGTTGTGCAGTGTAGGCATGTCATGCATTTTGTTGTGTTTGATGCACAGGCTTGGTATGATGCCAAAATACTGAGGATGACCCCACGCCAACACATGCGCCAAAAGTGTCGATGTACATATTACGTACAGCTTTATCAAATCCCGAAGAAGCTTCCGTTTGATCATGAACAGAGATTGTTATTGGAAGGATTCACATTGCAAGTGGATCTTGCTAAAATGAGTATCATGCAGAAGGCTCTCAACAACATGCCATTTTCGCAAATCCTGATGTCAGCTTTACCATGCAATGAGAAAGCAGCAAAGCAGAAGTGGGCTGTTGATGGGACAGTGTGGTATACGGAAAAAGAGAACAAAGAACTGGATTTTTCCACCAAGAGTCAAGTAGCAGGTGGTGATCAATGGCCATCAGCAGCAGTGAGAAACAGCAACCCTATTTCTCTCCTGTCCTTTGACGATTTTCTTGAAGATGTGGGTATTGAGAAAGTATGGTCCGATGAGCCCTCCTCCAGCCCTGTGCAAGAACAGAGCTCTGAGTTGGAGCTGGAGAGAAGCACCCTCCCAATCTTCTCTTTCAGCTCTCCTGATTTGAATGGGGAGGAAGAAGAAACAGAACCTCAAATTGACCATGGTGGATCAAGAAATCAACCAATACTTATTGACGACGGTGATGTTGATGAAGGTGGTGGTGCTGATCTTGATGGCGGCCGTGGTAGTGGCTATACAGTCAGCTGCCAGTTGGGGGAAACTGTTGTTGCTAGTGAACCTGTGAATGTTGTTGGCCAGAGAATTGGTTACAGACTCCGGCGTGGAATCCGTGGATCAGTTGCTGCTGCTGCTGCTGCTGCTTCTTCTGGAAATGGACAAGTCGATGGTAGCAATGACAGGGTTGTTTTCAGTGGTCGATCTGCCAATGCAGGTGCAGATAGATTTGGGGATGTTGCAAGCAATGAAATGGAATTAGATGGTGGTAGTAATGGCAACAGAGCGAGCTCTGCAATCAGGGGAGGAGAAGTTGCTGTCAAATCCAGGAGGAAGGGATGTAGCAATGAAGTCCCCAATGCATGTTGCGGTGGTGGCCAGGGAGGCACCTGGCAGTATACTAATAGTGGAGTGGTGGCAGCTCCTGCAAAATCAGCAACTGGCCTCAGCAATGTGATTACCAATGGCTGTTGGAAAAACCATCATAGTATCAGGGCAACAACCATTGCTGATGAGTCTGAAAATGAATGCATCCATGATCTTGGTGGTGATGGCAGTAGCAACAGAGTCAGCCGGGGAACCACCCGAGGAGGAACAGTTGTTCCAGGAGAATCCCGTAGTGGGTCCAGTTGTAAAGATCATAGTAAGAACAAGGCCACAAACCGAGACATGATTGCTCACAGTAACTGCATGGAAAGTCCAAAAGCCACTGAAGGAAACCCCTGTGACAACAGTGGCATCAAAGTTAGTCGTGAAGTCAGGAACAGAAATATGGGATCAGAGGTTTTTGGTGATTGTGTCAGAGAAGTAACCCAGAATGACAATAGTGAACATGGGAGGTCTGGAAATGATCTGTACTCTACTCCTTCTGTTGTTGTTTATCGGGAAGATGAGGAGGAAGAGATAGATCGGAAGACTGCTGTCACTGACCATTTCGACCTTGTTACGAGCTGTGATAGCTCCGATTCTGATGACTATAGAGAACGCTCGACCCGAAAGCAGCTTTATGCAAGGAAATCCTGTCATCTTCGTCCCCTATTGAGGCAAAATTTCAAGCGGAGGAGAGCTTGTAATAATGGTTCTTCTGGTGGTACACATCTTCAGGTTAAGACAACAAAGGTGAAGAAGCGGAAACCTCGTATTCTGGCAGAATCTGTTCCCGATGATGATGATGGTGATTGTATGGAGGATGCTGACTTTTCTGCTTTGTGGGAACATCCAAAAGAGGAGATCAATGCTTCCATGTGTGATCCTCTGCAGCATGCCAAAGTCAAGCCAGCAAATCCCAGTCTGGCAGTAGCTGCTGCCCCTGGTGATGATGTGGATGATGATGATTCAGAGGATGCAGATTTGGCTGCTTTTTTGGAACGTTCGATAGCAGAGGAGATTGATGCTACAATGTGTAACCCTCCTCCTCCTCAACAGCTGACGAACAATGTAAAATCATCAGATCCACTTGTGGCAAAACCTGCGCCTGCTGATGATGCAGATAGCACAGAGGATGCTCACTTAGCAGCTTTTTTGGAACAATTGATAGGAGAGGAGGTTGATACACCACAGTGTAATCTTCCTGAGCAGTGTACAAAAGTTGATCCAGCTGCAAAGGCGAAGGGTCTAAGAAGGTTTCAGAAAGCAAACTCTAGAGGCGAGCACTTGTTCCGCCGTAAAAAATTGAAACACAAGGATGTGGTGGTGAAGAAACTTGTCCCAAAGACAATGAAAACTATCATACTAGACAATGAAAAATTTATCCGTGTTTATAAGGAGGAAGTTTTGAATTCAATGCTGGAGCAGGCAGACATCGTCAAGGATGATGATCCTCCGGTGAGTCTTGGGATGATGGGACTGGAGCATTTTGCAGAAGATCTTGAGGATTTACTGGTGACAGAGTGTGCTCGGGACAAAGACCAGACAAGATTGAAGACCAAGGGAGGAGTTTTTCCACAGGTCAGTCAGTTTTTTCCACACAAACTGTCAACTCACTTGTGTGCGTTTGTTTAGGTTCATGGCTCTAGCAGATTATGGTGTCTTGCACTACCTCTTGCATGCTGGATTGTCACATAGGTATGGTTGCATCTGTAATAGAGGATGATAAACCCTAAACCCATCCATCACTATCTGCAAGGTTCTTATTCATCAAGCCATGGAACTTTGTTTAGTAATATTGCAGGAGGACCACCTCCTGAAGAAGTTGATGTTCGGGGTCGTTTGTGGGTAATTGCAGGTGGTAATGTTTGTGGACACAGGTAGCAGAGGAGATTCACAGATTCTAACAGGATGGTCCTTAGAGTCACAGGGAACTGCTCAGGTTCATAAAATTCATTGTCCAAAGTCCCAAAGGTTTAAGGTTTAGGGTTTAAACCCAAACCCTAAACCCTAAACCTGAATCCCTTCTAACTGTTTTTGGGTTCAGTTCGGTTCAGTTTTCGCACTAATTATGGAGAAGCTAACCAAAAACTGTAGGAGAATCAGAAACGGCGTCAGTTTGAGGGAGTTGCTCCACGATCTAAGAAGCAGCAAGCCACAAAAGAAGTGACATACATAGATTTGTTCAAGACAATTCCTGAGGACAATGTGGATGATGACAATGTGAATGTTCCACAAAGCCCAGAAAGATGTTGTCTTCTTCCAGGGTGGAACCCGCTTATGGAACAATGGGGTCCTGAAAGTACAGTGATGCCAGCAACCAAAGCAGAGGATGCCAGAGTACAAGATGCATGGGAGGATATGCGGATGGCATTGGAAAGTGAAGCTATGGAAGCCAGAAGTAAGGTACGTAACACATAGCCAGCAGCACTATGGATGGATAGTGCACACAGGAAGAACTGCAGTTTAACAACATCTCTGCACTTGGGAGCTGTGGTTTCAGGTCTTTTGATTAGTCCATGTTCCAGACAGATGGGTGTTCATAGTTTTGTGGTTACAGTCAAGGTGAGGAGGGTAGTGGGATTTGTTAGCTAGAAGAAGAAGAAACTTTGCTGTCAAGATTGAAATCTTTGTATGTGCTCATGTGGATTTGATGTTTGTAGGGAGGAGGTGTGCAATCAGGGAAGAAGGAACAGCAGCAGGAGGGTCCTATTGACTGTGTCACCAAGTGCAGGAATCCTGATGGATCTGAGAGTGATGCAAAGCATGTGTTCTTCTTTGACCATGAGTCAGGGCTGGTCTGCCAAGTGTGTGGCCTGCTGGGACTCAAGATCGCAAACATGGTTGAACGAGATGTAAGGACTCAAACTTTCTTTTTCTGAAGTACTCTGTCATGTACTTACCGACTGGATGAGTGTCTTTGCAAGGCTTGCAAACACTCCATGAGTTTAGAACAACTCCCCCAGTGCTCAGTATGTGACCCTGCAAATTAAAATTGGATGAAGAAATTCAAAACATGCCAATTTGGTTCAGCAAAATGGTTTTGGGCCAGCATTTTTGCACAATTTGCTGATACTGGTAAAAGGCACAACAAAGCCCAACACCTGCCGGAGAAGAGTGTAATAAATATGATCTGACTGGTGCTCCCTGTTTCTGATTGGTGAGTCATAATGATTGGTCCAGGTGGTCTGTCGTTTGTAGTCTCTCACCTTTTTGCAGTCCCAGTTTTAGTTTTATGGGTGGGGTTGAAAAAAAGTAAATAATTAAAACTTGGATGTGAGAAATATTTTTGCAGGGTCAAGTACTGACCACTGCTGGAGATGCTCATACTATCAATGGCAGTAACTTTTTTTGTGACCCAGTTACTATACACACTGTCTGGAGTGGCAAAGTAACCAGTAGTTTGTTTTTGCTATGCTGCAAAAGACTGTGCATGTAGAAAATTGTTAACTTGTTTATGTGATGTGTGCAGATGCCTCAAAGACTGACAATTGCTCGAGATGCTCGAGATGACAGTGAAGTCGATGGGTCAGACCTTGACAACCTTGACACCTTTCATGGCTGGGATTCTGACACAGATGAGCTGGGAGATTGCAGGGATCATCATGGTCCTGGAATGACTGAAACCTCACTTTTTGATGCAATCCCTGAGTTGGAAAAGTACATGCAGAAGCATCAGAAAGAGGGGTTTCAGTTCCTTTGGCGGAACCTGGCAGGATTGGGTCCTGGAGGGTTGACGACAGAGATAGGGGGTTGTGTTCTCTCACATGCTCCAGGCACAGGGAAGACTTTTCTGATCATCAGCTTCTTGCAAAGCTATATGAGTGCAAACCCAAACTGTCGGCCTCTTATCATTGCTCCCAAAATCATGCTTCAGCCTTGGGAACAGGAGTTTCGGAAATGGAATGTTGACATTCCTGTATATATTCTCAACCGGGCTTCTGAATATGGACGTCAGCTTGTCAAGGAACATGAGAAGGATGGACAGCTGCACCTTGTGGGTGGAACAACACGAAGGAAAACAGACAACAGTCGTCTGGTAAGCAAGCAACCATTGCACAAGTTTGGTCTGACAAGTTACTGCAAGAAAATGAATGGGTGGAGTTTCTTGAGAGTAATACTAAAAAATACCAGAGACCATTTGAGTTTACTTCCTCATGTCTTTTTTGTCTTTTTCATGTTGATGTGTACTTTGGCAAATGAGCAGGCAACGCTTTGGGAATGGCATCAAAATCCAAGTGTGCTGGTTGTGAGTTATGCCATGTTTACGTCACTCACTGATGATGCAAACCACTCACTAGAACGTGCCACAATCCGGCAAAACCTTCTGGAGGCAAGCAACATGTTGATATTGGATGAGGGGCATTTTGCACGCAACCGAAAAGCCAAAGTGAGGAAGGCACTTATGCTTGTTAAAACAAAGAAGCGAGTGCTCTTATCTGGCACCCTTTTTCAGAACAATTTTGAGGAGCTGTTCACCACTCTCTACCTTGTGCGGCCCCGATTTGTTGAAACCTTTTCCGAGTTGGGTGGAAATGATTCTATTGTCCAGGTAGTGAGTGCTCCCCTCTTCTCTTGGTGTGGCTGCACTTAGAGTCAGTGCTTTCTTTGCTTGATTTTTTCTGGGTTACAAATGTAAAGGACCCTTGTCAATTGCAATTGCTGAGAAGAAGGGCAAGGGTCAAAACTTCTCTGTTTCCCAATAATGTATCTTCCTCAATTTGAAACTATGTCTGCAGGAAATCAAGGCTGGCATTGAGGACAGTGGATCTGATCCCTTGGCGGGGATGGATGGTGCAACAAAAGTGGCAGAAGCAATAGCCAGGCGGATGTTCATCGATGAGGTTGGGAACAAGATTGAGAGTGGGCAAAGACGGAATGGCAGCTCTGAATCATTAGCCCGAGGTCTGGAACAGCTTCAGAAGCTGACAAGTGGCTTTGTGCACCATTATACTGGGGATGTTTTACGCAGCCTCCCACCACTACGGGACTTTTCAATTCTGCTTCAACCGACACCCCTCCAAGACAGAATGCTCCAAGAATTGGCAGTACGGTTACGGCATACAGTATTAGAGCAAGAAACAATCATGTCCCTCGTATGTATCCATCCATTTCTTTTCTCAGGATCTAAAGTCTCAAAAATTGTGAGCAACATTTTGCCACCTTCGGACATGGAGGAGGTCATGACCAACAGGGACCCTGCAGCAGGGGTGAAGACAAATTTTGTCCTCAATCTCCTTAGGCTTCTTCAGACAGGCACATCGTCAGGTAGTGAGAAGATGCTCATTTTCAGTCAGAATTTGGGGCCGCTTCTGCTCTTACAAGAGATGTTCCTGACCGAATTTGGATGGAGGAAAGAGACAGATTTTCTGCAGCTTGATGGCCAACTCAGATTAACAGATCGACTAAGCATTATTGAGCGATTTAACAATCCTATGAGTGGGGTGCGGGTTTTGCTTGCATCGACAAAGGCTTGTGGGGAAGGAATTACCCTAACAGGAGCTTCTCGGGTAGTTTTCATGGATGTGTTGTGGAACCCAGCAGTTATCAGACAAGCAATCAGCCGAGCATTTCGGCTAGGGCAGAAGAAGATGGTCTATGTCTACAGGCTTGTTGTCTCAGGTACTACTGATCTGAGCCAGAGTGCTGTATATTTTCAGGTGTTCTTTTTCTGGTATTTATTCTTTGTGTTCCATGCATGCTTTGTCAGGTCCACTTCTGCATGGGTAGTCAGATTAGATAATTGCTGAAAAAAATGAATTTGAATAATTTGTTCAGGGCTTAGTGTATTATAGGGTATAACATCTTATGGCTATGTCTAGCATATGACATCAACTAGGAACTTTGTCATCAGGCTGTTATGAGGAACGCAAGTACCGGAAAATGGTTTGGAAGGATTGGATGTCACAAGCAATTTTCAACTCCCGTGAGAGCAGAGGAGGAAATCAGGAGGGTGAAGCGGCAGTCATGGAAAAGGAAGCAGCAGCAGCAGCAGCTACGTCTTCCCATGAACCTCCAAAGCATTGTTTATGGGAAGTTACAGGGGACTCTTGCAAGGATGTGCTGCTGAAGGAGCTTTTGCGCCAGGATCATTTATCAACCTTACAAGGGTTCAAGCGTGTGTTCCGGCATGAAGGCATGTTTGACAATGATTATGAACAAGGGAACAAGGGAACGGATGCATCAGATTGGCTTCGAGGGGATGATGGTGCTGGTGACTCATTTGATGTTGAAATGGATGACAGTGGGAGCGATGAAGACAGCATGGATGGTGATAACTTGGAAGATGAAGATGACCGTGTCCCACTTCATCAGTTCTTGTGCTCAGCACGGGATAAAGCTTTGGCCAACCCATTCCTACTGGGTGATGATGCACCTCAGCCAACATGGCAATGAAGGAATGAGCTATGGGTTTCAGCCCAAAAATAGTCCAGGAACAGAAAGAGGTGAAGTTCCAGAAATCCCGAAAGAGGTGAAGAAGCTAAGAATCATGAATTGGAAACAAACAAAAATCAGCAAAACATGAAACTAGGTTTGTAAATTTGTTGAACAAAAAAACATGGAACAAACATTGTAAAGACATAAAATTGACAAGGGGAAAACCAAAAAAGATATGGTTTTTTGAGAAGAGCTTGTTGGAGCTTAAACTAGGATACTATTTAACATTTTTCCTCAATTCAAAGCTACGTTGCTTGTTGAGTGCTAGCTAAAACATCATGACCGGCCAACTGAGTCTTACCTTTTGCTTCAAGAAATGCAAGAGACAAACTGAGGACCCAGAATTTTACAGAATTGTTTGTCGGTGAAATTTTTTGAGCAGATTATTTATTTCCCTTCTTCTATGCACCACCTGCTGATGAACAAAGAAACTCAGTGGGGGGAAAAGAAGAGTAATGGCAGTTAAGTCACTGCTCTTCATCATGATAGAAGAACTGGTGTCTGACATTTTTTGAGTGTAATTCCGAAGGTTACCAATGGTGCTCATTCTTTTTGTGGTCAGTTTTGTTATTTTTTGACACAATGTGTGGCTACCTTCAAAATATTTTTCTGTGGAGTGTTATTTTTTTGACACAATGCTCATTGCTTGGTTACCTTCAAAGTATTTGTTATGGAGTCTATTGTGCAATTTCATAGGTAATCTTTTTTGGGGAGGGGATTTCCCTTGCTTGGACTGTCAGCTAGCTAGTATTGTCTTGATTTGCTTGGAAGATGACAGTGGAACTGCTTGGCCCCCTTGACAATTGCTCCTCTTATTACTCAATGGAGATTTTTCCATCAAAAGCCCCTTTTAACATCCAGTGAGGTTAGACAATTTTTGTTACTGAGGTCACAAACAATGCAGGGAGGTTAAGAGTTGTCATTTTCAGGTTCTACATCTTAAGTACAGCCCAAAATCAATCTCTCCTTCTAGGTGAAATATTAGCATTAGTGTGTAATTATTGTCATTTTCCTCAGAAACTTTGCAATTAGTTGGACTAAACAAGGATTGGCTTGGTAATACAAGGGCCGTTGTGATATAATCATTATTTGAAATAGTATTTAGGCCACGAAGGTTTGATAACTAAAATTAAAAAAAAGATTTTCGCAAATTAAACCAAGTTTGGGCAGATATGATGGAATTGGTAGACATGTTGGGCTTAGGTTCTAGTGACCATAATGTTTGTGGGGGTTTGAGTCCCTCTATCTGTACAAATTAGAACTTGAAGTTATGTAATCATTAGACCTCGAAGATCTGTGGCCTTATCCTTATTTGACCTCTATTTGTAAAATCATCATTCATATTCGTTCACACAACTGAAAAATTATTTAAAACTTCTTCAGGAAGATCGGAAAATGTGTAATTGCATCAAAATTTACATAAGTAAACATATAAGAAGTTCTTCTAATTATGGAGGAATTGCATGTATTGAGATAAAAAGAAAAATAGATTTGATTCAAGTTGAAATACTTGAAAGGTTATGAGTAGTAGTACTTTCGAACTAACTAACTAACTCTAGGTAGTTTATTACAAATCCATTTTTGGTTCGATCAATTATTTAAGCTAAATATGAATTTCTCAGAGAATTACTTTGAATGCTATAATAAGTAGACTTCTCCCTATTATGGTCCCTTCATTTCAATGCACAATAACTTATTTGTCTATTATATATAGTAGCGAGAAATGTTGGATCCTATTCGTTTCTTTAATTGTGTAAATGACTCTCATCCAATAATTTGTAAAAGCTGTGACTTCATTAGTAGATCTGTGCACCCATTATGCAACAACACAGAGTTCATATTGGTCCCACATTTAATGCAACAACGATGCAGAGTTCACTTTGGTCCCACATTCACTGAGGGATGATTGCTGGTTGTGATTGTGAACTGAGAGTTCATTTTCTGAGAAATCATGGAACATTTCCTATTTTGGTTGTTGCTTATGTGAACTTGCCATAAGTGGCAGAGCCATTAGGCAATGAGCTGCTTGATTTTATAGAATAAAGGGTCAGACCCATTAGTCATGGGGTTGTCACTTCTGTTTGAAGTTGCTCTTCTTTTGGTAAAAAAGTCTTCACAATTCAATTTGGAAGGTGGTAATGTTCGTCTGTCAGAGAGTGGCAAAAGGCAACATTTATTTATATGTATTTAAAAAAAATCTGCACTTCAAGATTGCATGCAAGCTTTGGCATCTAATCATGTGGTGATCAATATGATTTTGTGGATTCTGATTTTCAATTCGATTCGATTCAATGATGGAAAATTTCTTTAGATCACTCATGCCCTATACCTACCTACTACTGTCCCTCCCCCAACCACCTACAACCTCTCTTGGTCCCTTCGAACATTATGCTTCTTCCATTAAGACAATCTTCATGAACTTCTTTCATAGATGCTTCATAAACTTTTCCAAATTGAAGCATAAATGTGAAAATGTGAGTCGTTTGATTACTTGTTCCATTACACCCATCAATCACCATGGAATTTTTTCAATTGTGAAACATTTTTCGAGGTCAGATATATTAATTATGCTTCTTGCATTACAACAATTTCTCCCTGGTCTCTTTTTCCATGGAAACATTTTTCTCACATTATGCTTCTTCAATATACAAGAAGAAACAAGAACAATCTATATGGACAAGTTCTTTCATGTCTTTACACTGCACAGCTCTAGCCTTCTTTGCTCAGACAACATGCTGTCACCAGAACTCAGTCCAGTTTTATGTACTGCCATCAGACTGCAGGCCACTAACAAAGCAGCAACTCTGGAACCACTGCTCCAGACTACAACTAAATAGTTATTGTCGAACCTTGTGCATTAATTGCCGAGTCTCTGCATTTCATACTGAGGTTCCTGGCCAAAGTGCTCGACTCTCAATTAATGTAAAGATCTTTATTATAATCATTTTTCTGTGTTAATTTCCATATCTCCTTCATGCCAGCAGATGCACAAATCGTCTCCTGTGTTTTTAGCAGATATCAGGGCTCTGAAAGAAACACATTGTAAGACATGATAGGAAAGACGAATGATAAAAAATAGTCATAATATCTTCATAGAGAGCGAGGTTTGAACCAGTGTTGAGTGGGTACAAAGTTGGAACTCTAGTATATAGACTGGCACTTGTATAAAAAAAAAACAGACAAAATTGGTATGACTTTGAGGGAATACCAGCCTCGAATCATTATTTATGTGGTAAGCACTTGAGGTGATGGGTGCAAACATGATAACATGAATCAGCCCTGCACGTGTCACCTTATTGCAATGAACTCGTTTTGGGTGCATGTATAATATAGTGGCTCATTTCAATTACATACAACATTGCATACAAGTTCTTAGCAAATTTTTTTAAAAGTGTTCAAATGTGCATGGTTGTTACTTTTCAAATTTTATTATTTTATTTATATTATTATTGAATGTTTATTCATCTATGAATTTTTTTAACTTAGGTGAAAACTTATCTTAAAAGATGTTGATATCATTTGCTATGATAGATACAACTTGAAAAAGAAATTCATATGTATAAAGGGTGAATTTTTAAAAAAGTGTACCATATATGATAAAAAAGATTCAATCTTTCCTTCTTGCAGTTATTTCATATATTAGTATGTAATGGTGTAAATAAAATTTATACATGATTATGTCGTTTTGAAAGCACTTTAATTCTTTAAAAAAATAAAAACAACAACATTAAATATATATCTAGTAAAATTATTTGAAAAATTTACAACATGAGTACAATTTTTAACACTAAAATATGAAAAATCAAACACTAGTTACACTTGTTGCAACTCCTTTAGTTGTGACTACACTCTAATACCAATTTTACACGACAGCTATAGTGATCTCAATGTGAGTTACATACTTAGCACATATACGTCAAAAAATTTCCTTGGACTCTGTCACTACAAAGCCAAGGCTGGTATGAAAGTTAAAAAAATAAAATCCAATACAAGTTGGTACCAAGTTGGTATGAAAACTTTCTAGAAGATTTGATACCAGTACCACCTAGTGTGTTCAAAAGTTGATCCCAACCCAACATTGGTTTGAACTTTGAAGCCTCTAACATGAGCCACCGGTCTACCTGGTCCTTAGCATTGGCTCTCTAGTTCCTCAGCTCCATTGCCATGAACCGCTAGAGGTTCTCAGCTCGTTCAAAGCTCCCTTATCACATAAAACACACATGTGTGGGATGGTAAGTAAAGCTGCTGGTGGGACTGGTGCCTCCAGTATCTTGTATGTAAGAAGATGCAGAACTCAAAGAGTTGGGCCTAGCCAAGTTGCTTCACTCTTGTAAATACCATCTTACAACTTCCAGTTCCAGCAGCAATATCAGCGGCGAGCGCAAACTATCTATCTGATGCCGATTAGAGTTAGGCAGCACACATGAGACAATTGTAACAAGCGTCTCGTCGCATAATGGTTCTGCCCTCTAAATGACATCTTTCAAGGACGATAAATATTCAACATACTAGATTGGAAACAACACATGGTGGGTTAGCATGGTGAAGCCCAAGTGGATGCTCCAGTACTTATGAGTGAAATCTTTCTATCATGGACCTCCACATGACCTTCGAATGTACAGGGATACCAAAGTTTGGCCCGTTTCTGGATGCATTACAATGTCTCTAACCCTGAAGGGCAGAGTCCATAAACGACCTAGAAAAAAGATCAAAAGTTGTAGAGGATAGCTGCACCTTGTGCGGCAGAATAGTGGCTGGCGAAGCTAGTTCTGCATTTGCACACCTTGCAGCCATCTCATTCAAGACTGACAATCTTCAGTGTCGTCGTGCTGCGTGCAGCCAGCTTCTTCATGCTCTTTCATTGGCGAAAATTACCAGTTCAATCAGGCCTGCAAAATTGTGACTGCTAATTGGATTAGGGTGGTCATCAAAATGAGAGACTAAAGTAGACTTATGGCAAACTTCATGTTGATACAGATTCTGTTGTTCTACGATCCTGACATTTTGAGCCTAAAGATTGGACATCATGCTCCTGAAATGCTCAATTACAACCCCGAATACATACGGACCGTAAGAAACAGCAAGTTTGCATCTCATAGCATCATATTCTTGCATCACATTCCCAAGTATTGTACAAGCTAAGCTCTGCACAGCTTTGTGTGAAGAAATAGAGCAAAACCGAATAGATTTATATTACGGTGATGTATTTTAGGATCAGATCCGACCAGAGAAGTTGTTGCTCTGTAAACATAATGATCAATGGATCATCATAATCCGAGCAAGAGGCGCTGCATCTGCTATATACCTGGAACACGAATGTTCACTCCACATTAATTCCGGCTCCTTAGGACGAGAGAAGAGTGAAGCAGCATATGGAGCTTCCGGCGGCAGATCATCGACAACATATATAGTCCATTCAGGGATTGAGTGCAATTAACCTCAAGGTTTCTTCTTCCAAGATGTTCAACACTTCCGGATCATTGCTGCGCCAAGTACTACTACACACGCAGCAGAGAAAGCTCCTGCGCATTCTAGTCACAGATATTAGTATCCATATCATGAATCCTTCAGACTAAATCACTACCTTGGCCACATATTCTGCGGTGGATTCAGTCTACTGTTTTCAAGATCGCTCTCAAAGACAAGGGCAAAGACGATCGACTTCAATTGGTCAGCATCTCGCAACAACGTACAGCTGCTAATGATGTGCAGCTGAGATCAACTCGCAAACAAAGGAAGACATTCAAGCTCTTAGTAACGTGATGGATTCACTGTATATAGCGATCATCCCCGTCAGAGGTACTTTGCGCCGCTTCCCGGTAGGTAATGAAGCTTCAGATCTACGTCGGCTGGCATTATTGTGTTGAATAGTGGAAACTAAGGATTGCTCACGTACCTATAGTCGAAGCCATTCTCTCTTAATGAGCTTGTGCAGGTCTGGGCTTAAGATAACACGCTGAATCTACTGCCTTCCTCCGCAGGACGTGATCGTCTATCATCGCACACCCTGCATGCAACAATCTCTTAATGCATTATCAGTTTGTACAACTGCGCCGGAACTACAGGTATGTACTAGTTGTCACATGATCTGAAAGCTTTGAAATGAAGAGAAACAGTAGAATGATGCGGATCCAAGTACACAAGTGACCTTGCAGAATGATACTGTACAGGGCCTTGCTTCGTACGCTGCCCTGGCATCACCACGGAACAGCAGTGGCAAGGAAGAAGGTTGTGAACTCGTTGTGACCGACCTAGTGCAATCGCTTAATCCAGCAAGAATTATACATGTATGACAGAATTCTCTTCTCCAGGTTTATGATACAGACTCCTCTTTTGCCGGAGAAGGAGCAAATGAAGAATCTGCATCATAAACTAGACCAAGAAAATTTCAAATTGCGAAACATCGATGATTGCCACATGAGGATCTTCATCTCAGGAACTAGTGCAAGTATCTAGAACGATAAAATTGTCTGTCGAGCACATGATCGCTCCTCCTGCCAGCATCCTGATTGTCGCCGAGGAAGGACTAATAATTATGAGACTGCACGTCCTGGAGCTGGTTCTGAATTTTCGGGGCTGCGGAACGTTCTGATATAGGTGTGCGGCCGTGCGGCGTGCCCGGCCGATGCCAACTTCCAAACCTGCCAATTCAGCGACATGCATAACCGGCTGAGCTGCTGTACAGTGCTTTCAGATCGACGACGACGACGACGACAGACAGACAGACCGGCCTAATTCTGTGCCGAAAGAATCACCAAAGGTCTCCCGAAAAGGCAACCAGTCCCTTGTCTTCTTGCAGCCTATAATAGTATGGATCCGGGGGCCCTTCCTTCACTTTCCAACACTAGACTCCAAAATTCTCACATACCTTGCCCAGCCACGCGTTCCCCCCTTTTTAACAGCACAAAAACTCTGACCAGTGAAAGAAAAAAAACAAAGATGAAAGGAATTACAAGTGCAAAATAGTCAAGAATCAATCAAAAAGGAGATGAGAGTACGCACTAATAGATGAACACACGAAAGGTGCGGGCTCCGCCATGTCGACCTGCTGCACACAATAAGTGCGGTCTTGGACCAGCTTCACGTAGTTCCCCCTTTTTTGGGGAGCTTTGTTGTCCTCGTCTTGCTATTAGTCGCTCACTATGGAAAGGCAATGGAGATCCTGCAGCGAAAGAGTACATGAACGACAGGCATAAAATTATTTTGTTTGTTTTTGTGGTGCGCTGAATCAAAGAAAAAAGCTGCCGCACACAATGAGACTAGAAATCCTCGAAATCCGTCTCTCCGCTGGCCGCTTTTGTTCATCATTCCAGCTAGACTTTTGTCGCCACATCCTCGTCTCTGGCAATCGATACCCGGAGCTCTCTCGTGTGCGCTCCCTTCCGCGCGTATGTGCGTCTCGCCTTCCTCGTCTGCATACGAATTGTCGCGAACTGAGAAGGGTAGGTCTGGCCCTCGCTCCGTCCTTACTCCCGGCCCCCCTCCCACCCCGTTTATACCGAATGCCTTGGGTGAACCAGGAACCTAAACTATGGTAAAAAAAGCCTGAAGTTTTTTAGGTTCCTCCTAACCATGGTTAATATCTGGTCCTCTGACTAAATCAGGGTCTCTGGGTACAAACTCCTTCTGAAGGACCAACTCAGCCTCAAATGGAGCTGGCAAGAGGAGCTAAGGAGGGGCGGATCTGAATGTACCATCCTTGCCCACATCCCCATCGGCTCCAATCCCGTCAGCATACAGAACAAAAAGCACCTACACTGGAAAGCTGTCAAAT
>Ga0209208_10004681_pt1 | contig 19307 bp, 10 predicted proteins | sample S1TSphfallax_3_FD_187694 | JGI IMG/M metagenome (GOLD analysis project Ga0209208, IMG submission 187694) | Host-associated microbial communities from peat moss isolated from Minnesota, USA - S1T2_Fd - Sphagnum fallax MG (SPAdes) (version 2) | ecosystem: Host-associated > Plants > Peat moss >... | reverse complement strand
TTTCTCTGATTTCATCTAGCATTTGATACACATATAAAATGAATTTTGATATAAAGGCCTCCACCATAATTTTTGTTATCTTTCAAATGAAAGTTGTTTTTTAACAAAAAAATTATTTTAACACACTTATGTTTGTTTGAATGAAAGACTTGCCTAGATGTCTTTTTGTGAAATGGAACAATCAACTCATATTCAATATATAACTAGATATTTCATTTTTTTTCAATTATTTTAATCATTTAAAATGTTTTGGTTTCAATTTGCAATATATTTTCACAAGTTCTATTTTTTCACAAATATATTTTTAATCAATTAATATTAATAAAAAATTGCATTATTCAAGAATTGAACTACTTTATTTTGAGTATAATTCATGAAAAAATCTTTAAATATTGGCTTGGTGGAAGTTGAAAGTTGCACAATTTTGAAAAACAATATTTGTGACAACATTTTTTTGCCACAATAATCATTATTAATCATTTAACCCTACTAAAAAATACTCCATATAGTGGAGCTTCATACTACACAATGTAGTCTCTAAGTAATGAGAAAGGAAATTTCATTACGCTTGACATTAGGAAAAAAACCTCCCCATTTGCAACTATGTGTTTTGATTGTAATCTCAATTGAAAACCATAATTTAATGTTGAATTTTTTTCTTTTTTAAAAAACTTTAACTACAAAGGCTTAAAGTTGACAATGACAAATCAAGCACAACAAACAATCAAACATGACAACCACATGTCAATTCATCGTCAACCTTTAATGATTTAATCAAAATTTAATTTCAATTATACCTAACTAGGAATATGGACCTCATCCAAACATATCATTTCATTCATCTTGGTGAAGTTGAAGGCTTGCCTTGCATTTATGATTGTTTCAAAATAGTGGACATGGGTCACATGTAGACTAGAAATGACTACACTATGTAGTTAGAGTAAATTATTAAACATTATGGCATTGACACGTGTTGCATGGGAATTGGTGGGTTTCCATAAAAACAAAATAGTCAATGTACGCTATTGTATCCAATAGGGAATTTTCATATATATATATATATATATGGATTAATAATACAAAATGACACGTGGCACAATCTCAACACTCTATTTAAATATGCAACCATTGTTGACCTTACACTTGTCAAAATATCATTATTTTTGTTGACAAGATTGAAATGCCACATGTACAACACATTCAAAATCATGATGAGTTATTTGGTGCCATATGATGTTTGCAAATATGCTAGTTATGTCACACATAGTTAGTTGAAATTTGGTTAACAAAAAATTTAATTATAGTGAAATTGTAATTGACAAAAAATTGAATTATAATCAAAATTTAGTTGAAAAAAAGTAAGATGATAGTCCAAATTTAGTCAATAAAAAGTTGGATTACAATCACAATTATAAAACTAGCAAAGCTAGAGCGTGGGGACAATACACCTAACTGAAATTTAACTATAAAAAATCAAATCACAATAGAAACAGAATCTACTTATCATTATCAACTAATAGTGCAAATCCTATAATGTCCATGTGATGGATGATGCAATTATAGGTTGACACATAATTCAAAAATATCATGATGCACCAAGGACAATTTTAATTTCCCAATCTAAAAAATATGCAAGAAAACATTTTTCTCACACAAAAAATGGTCCCACCTACATCCCAAAGGTGTTAATGTTAATCAAATATATGTTGGAATGATGAAAATAATCTCCCACAAGGTGGTCATTGTATGCCAATGCACTAATGTTGATGTTGATCTATTGTTGGCTTGTTTGGGTGCTTGGATTATTGTTTTGTAACCCATGTCTCAACTCTCTTGGCCTATTCATGCTTGCAACTTGCATTTTTGAATTGAGGAAAGTGAAAGTTGCTAAAAATGAAAAAAAAAATAGGGTATCAAAGTTATAATGTGCATAAAAAATAATAATACATTAGCTGCAAACACATTGAATAGATTAATAAAAAAATTCTCATCAAATACTTAAGAATAAGAAAACCAACAACAAAGAAAGAAAAAATACTTTAAATGATAGAAAAAAATAGACCTACATATTGGTAGAAATGGCACACATCTTGGTTTACCTTACACATTGTCAAAACCTAATCAAACCCAATCAAAAATATAGTTGAAATCTAGTCAAAACTTAGTCAAAACCAAAAATTCAAATTCAAACAAAATATAACTTCTCACTCCATGCTTTTCAAAAAAAGATTTTGAAGTGTTCTTGAGTTTTGATGTAATGGTTATAACACCACATTAACTACTTGGAAAAAGAAAAAAAGAACAGAAGGGGGCATGGTGAAGAGATTGAAAAATAACCAAAAATGTTTTGCCTATTTATTTAAATGTCATTGACATGCATTGATGGTTGAGAAGCTTCATAAGTGTGGCTTTTTGCTACCCCAAGGTCTTGCTCTTGAAATGGTGTAGAAATTAAACTAATAAGAGTTCAAACAAAAATTTACTTCAAACAAAAAAAACTAATAATGGAGAGCATGTTGGATTTTTTTTAAAAGATAATTTGGTAGAAGTAAAAAAAAAGGAAAAAAAAAACAGTATTTGAACACTTACAATGTGAATGGTGTGCTAATGGCTTCAAAGCTCCATGAGCTTGATGACTCTCATGTTATTCACATCTATTTACACTGACACCATATGACCTTAATATGTTCAATAACTAGAGAGTTCAAAAAATGCAACATTTGGAAGAAAATTGTTTTTCGAACATAATGAAAAAACACTTCAAAATAAATTGATAATGAAATTTTGAACCCCCAAAGTGAAAGACTTTATGAGTTCCCCACATGCAAAAGGCAACATGCAAATGTTTTGACAAATTCCATAAATTAATAAACTACATGTGGGGTTCAAACTTAAAAACAAGTTGAGCCTACAAAAGAGCAGGAAAAAATAAAATCAAACCAAAACAAAAGGAAAACTCAAAGTCTAGATGGGAGTGTAATACAAGGTGGAGTCCTATTACATGATTATAGTTGGGATGTTGACTAATTTTCAACTATGCAAGTTGACATGACATGGTTATAATTAGTTTTCAACTTCGACAAATGTAATTCAAAATTTAGATTTCCCACCAAAACATTGTCACCACTATTATATGTCATATTCATCCATATTATATGTCATTTCACACATTCATCCAAATTCATCCATCCATCCATCTCCCAAGCCACCTCCAAAACAATGTACAAGGTTCACCAACATAGTTGAACCTTTGTTAGCTTGCCTAACCTAGTTAACTACCTAGTCAACTACCCTAACTTACCTAATTAACTACCTTACCTAGTTTAACATAAATAGGTAGGTAGTAGGTTAAATATAAGTAGGTTGTGAGTTAGTTAAGCAATTATAAGGGGTGAAAACACACTGTGGGGGGGACATTGTTATCACATTGTACTATTTTTCAAAGGTCCCATGTTTGAACTTCAACCATGTCATATTATAAAATATTTTCACAATGTTTTTGCATATTATGGTAGGTCAAAACCCAAAGAAGTTAAATGCCAAAAAAACTATATATTTTATTTCATATGATGTGATGTTAGAATATATTTGTGCAAAACAAATATACGTTCCAATGTATAAAAAAATGCAAATATGTTCAAAAAAAATATTGAAATTATTTATGAAATTTGTAATATCTACTAAACATTGTGATTCCATATGATTGGAATAAGTTTTTAAAACATGTGCAAAGTTTGAAAATTATCATATCATAAATGGGTAAGTGTTTTTTAAGGTGATCACAAATATGTGGTAAATCATTTTTTTGACAAATAATCACTTTCAAATAAAAGATGACAAAAAATGTGAGGTGAAACATTTTTTAAAATTCCATTCTAAATTGACTAATTCAAACCAAAACCATTGCAAAAATCGTTGTTGGTGGCTCTTGTTCAATGATACACAAGTGGCATCTAAAATTGGAGTTTACAAGCTTAGCAACTAGCTTAACTTTTGGCCTTTTCATGTTAGACAATGGGGGGGTTCATGGCTCATGTTTAAATTTCTTAAGGTCCATTGCATTAATCAAATGTGTGCCTCTTCTAAAGACTTGGCATTTTTATACTAGTAATAGAGGTTCTTATGTTGATCATGTAACTCAAGTTTGATTAGTTATTTGGTATGCCTTTCAAGTGATTGAATCTAATGGAACAAACATGTACGCTATTTGTTAACCAACCTAACATTCGCATCCCTAGAACCATAAATGATTATGATAACATCCCAATTTGCTTGCATGTTATTCACCATGACTCCCTTCAAGTTTGGTTTAAGATACTTGTGTTTGACCATTGTGTCAATGAACTTTGTCCACATGATCCGTTGCGTTTCAATGTCTTCAAATTACATATCCCAAACATTAATGTTCATGACTTTGTAATAAATCGAATCATATACATGGCAAGCCATTGTTGTCTTGTGGACGAAGTGCTTGATATGGTTAAACATGATCAAAGAATTCTCCAAATCTCCCCAAGCTACATTTACATGCAACTAGGCTTACTTTGTTCCCAACCTTGTCAATCAACATCTTGAAAATGAAGACCTTGTAACCAAAAAAATTCCTTAAAAATTGACATTCATAGATGTAATGGTAGTCATTCATGGATTTCAATTCAAGGATGTTGTTAATGTAGCTTCCATTTAGATGATGCTTGAACACACAACAAGGTTACAAATATTTACCTTTGCAATTGTTGATGCAAATGGAAATTGTTGAATTTGCATATGAGTGAGGAAACATGAGGACCCATCACCATCTGCCTTTTGACCAAAATGTGGGCTAATTTTCCATTCCAAGAAATCTTGTTGTGAGCACTTGAATGGACAAAACAATCACAATCATCTACATAATGCAAAATGACCCAAGCAACAAGCCTTCTTGAAGCACAAGCCAAAACTATTCTTGATATTGGTTATGATCACTTTGGACCAAGCATGGCCATTGTACTTTATGTCCACGCCTTGCATTTGTGATGAATAATAATTACTTTGGACATGGGAGGTAGCTTGAACAAAATGTCTCCATTGAATGTCATCACAAGGAAAAAGGCATTTTGAATAATAATCTCATCATAGTCCAAATTCCAAAACTTGTTAAAAGTATGTTGTGTTAGTGACATTGTGTGGAGGCAATCAACTACCAATTGAACATTTGTGAGCAACATGGAGAGGTACAATGTGGGTTGAGAGAATGCTAGTTGCAAAAGAATAGCCAAACCATGGCCTTGACATGATGTCATGACACTTTATAGTTGGGTTGGCATTTCATCTTTTGACAATGAATTAAACAAATCAATGAACACAAACATTGAAAGAATGTCTAAGAGTTGAAGGTGGGTATCAATACCTTTAGTTTCTTGTTTCCTATACCCATCCACAATTTTTATTTTGACCATAGATGTAATAGTTCTTAACATCAATATGGTATCTTGTAAATGAGTAAGCACATTGTTGTTAATGAGCCTATATCATCCAAAGTTCACCACCCACTGCTTTCCTTGTGCTATAATGGTTGGCATTTGGTACATCAAATTTGAAACCTTGTTGTTCACATCATATGCTACATCCTTGGACATATGCAAATAACTTGGTTGGAACCCAAACATAACACACAAGCATTGCTTAGATATGGTAATTATATCATATTCATCTACTAAGATGGTTAGTTTAGGTTGTCCTTTAGCACAAAAAGTGGCCACACTATCCATATTTTTGTTGGAATTCAAACAAGTTATGGAGAAAACTTATGAATTTACACAAGCTAAAAATGCAAGACAACTTGAAGTATAATGCAAGTTATTATGAAGATTGGGGTTTGCAAAATTGAATTTGGGGGGAAACGTGAATAAGCAAACAAGAGTCGAAGTTGAATGTTGAGTTATAATATAACCTTCAAAAGAATTGTTGAGTATTGATTGAAAGAAGATTTATTCACTACCCCCAAAAAACTAAAGCTATTGATTTATCTCAATTTCTAGTTTTAAAAAAATCTTGATGGGAAAAGTGCCATGGGAAAATAAATCCAATTGTTGGGCCAATTGGTAAATAGTTACAATCTAGAAAAGAAAATAAGGACTAATGTCAAGCAAAGTGTAAAAAAAACCCACAATACAAAGGGTCAATGTCTAATTTTAACAAAATTTCAAACACATGCCAATGTTTTATGGAATGAATAGTTGGTGGAAGTATAACATTTAATTGTAAACAATTAATGCATTTTAGAATTATTTTTTCTAATGTTAGTGGGTCATTAGTGGGTTCATAAAATTGTGTTGGTGAAGGACAATCCTTTCGGGTTAATGTACAATAAGGAAGGAGAGAATAATGTAACTTCCAAAATGGACTTTGGAATCTACAAAAAAAAATGAGGTGGACAAAAGGTGACAAAAGTATTTTCCATAGTTGATTTTGTGAAAGCGAGTTTACACATTTGCTAACACTTCATTGATGGCGGAAGTAACCCAACAACCAAGGTTCCAATCCTTGTAAACTAAAATGAAGGATGGTAATTATAAAATGGTAATTTAGCATGGCCAAGTTTCAACTTGATGAATGTGTATGCTAAGAATGCTAGCAACATGTACCATTATTCATATTTGACTATCATATTATGTTGGAAGACTATCTTAATATATGAAAGTATCGTGTCTAGATATGTACAAAGTTTCCTAGGCAAGATCATACATCATATCATCCACCAATGGATTATGTCATATGATGGAAGTTAAACATCCCTTATGACTTAATTAAATCGATGATGCAAATCTATCACTACAAGAAATCATGGTTTTTCTTACCAGGAATTTCAGTCAAAAAAACCCCCCATATGGTTTTTTTGCCCCCATGTCCAACTTGACCAAAATGCCATTTTGGACAAGTTGATTTGGACCCAATTGTTTTGACTAAGTCTTTTTGGTTGGTTTTTTTTACTAGGTTTTTTTTTACTAAACCATAGTTACAATAATATAATTTAGGCAATGACCAAATATATATATTATTTAAATTACTTTATTTTATATTAATATGAAAATATTAATTAATTAATTACCCTATTTACCTTACCTACCTACCTAATTAATAAACCTAATAATTAATGTCAAAACAAAATTATTTATTTATTTACCAACCCTATGTCCTAGGCCTAAGCTAAGCCACCTAATTTAACCACCTAGGTTGGACCAAGCCATTTAGGTTAAGCCAAATCCCCTAGGCTAGGTGGTCTAGTAACATTTGCAACCCAGGCTACTTAATTAGGTCACCTAAGTAACCAAGGTAGCCTAAGTTGCAAGTGTCGGTACTTGAACGCCTCACTTCCACATTGAAGTGTCAAGTCCTTAACCATTGTTGCACCACCCCATAAGGTGATTTTCTTGGACAACATATTTGTAATGAACATGATTTTGGACCAACATATTGTAATCAACTTCCACGAATTTTTTTTCAAGATGCATATTATATTAAATGAACTTGAACTTTTTTACACTACTTACATAAATAGGTAGGTTATATAGGCGAGGTAACCTAAGTAGGTAGGAGGTACCTATTAATAAATGCATGTACCTAAATAGCATGTAGGTTATAGTCTATTATGTTTTATACGTAACTACTAGGTTTATTTTTATACCTACCTAGTAAAATATTTATGTTTATGTTATTTAATAGATTATGTAGGTACCTATTAACCTATTAATAGACTTAGCTTAGGCATACTAGGTAGGTAGCCTAGGTTAAACTATGTACCTACCTAGTAGGCCTAGGTGGTTTAGGGTAGGCTACTTATAGGTAATCAATACAAATAATTAAAAATGATTGATGAATAACTATAAATTAAAAATAATACAAATGTTTGATAATTGATTATTTCCTAGGAATTAATAAATATTAATAATTAGTAGAATACTATTAATTATTGGTGATTTATATGAATTAATAATCATCAATATATATATATACATATTATTAACCAACAAATTAGTATCAAGTATTAGCTAAAAAGTTAAATAAATTTGATAATTTGATAATAATAATTAATCAATTAACAAGTTGATGGATAAATTAATTATTGGTAATTAATTGACATTTCTTTGGTGATTAATTAATTATAAAAATATTAATAATAAATTATTGAATATTAATTATCAATTTTTAAATATTAACTAAGTACTTACATGTGCCTAAAGGTAGCATGTAAACCTATTAAACTATATAAGTAACTACTAGATGTAATGTGCCTAACATAGGGCCTACTAGCTATGAATTTAGGTTTGGTATGTACCCTATGCAAAATAAACTTATAAGTTAAATAACTAAAATAATATGGTTGATTTGATTAAGTGTGAAATCAAAATGGCTAACTTAACTAATTGTAAATCATAATGGTCATTAAATATGGTCAATTTGACTAATCTTTGGTCATTTTGATGGACCTCTAGCCTATTTGACTAGATGTTTGATTTGTCACATGGTCAAAAAAGTCACTTTAGTCAAATGTCTCAATTAAAAAGTAACCCATGCCTTTCATGCCCCATGCTTTTAGTCGAAACAACTTTCCCCCTTGGTTAATGTGGACATTTCAACCAAATTGGACCTTCTAAAAAGTGATGTTTTCTTGTAGTGTATATTAAAGCTAGGTTATATCCAAAGCATTATAAGGTCCAAATTAGATTGCGAATTAAGGCTCAAAATCCCTAGGGCCACCTTTGAGCATTCTAGGTTTTTTTTTACCCCAATTTACTCATACATATTAAAACATTGACATTAGGATATTAATAAATGCTATAACAATGACCCCAAGGGTTGCAAATTGGTTTCCAAAATTTATATCCCATTTTTTTCCTTAACGCTAATAAAAGGCCATAAAGTTCAACATTTAATAATAAATTGCAATAGATTAAAATGATTTTTTTCTATTTTTGCCTTGATTCCTAGTGTAAAGCCCTTGGGGATTATCTCAACTTTTGCACCAATAAGAATGTTTGATTTGAGTTGAACATTAGCCTTGACCCCTTGTGTAAAGTGGGATTAAGGATGGAGATTGAATAAAATGGCAACAAAGGAAACATGTGGAAATTTTAAAACGTAACATTAAATCTATTTCCAACTCATATAATTAATGGAATTTTTAGAATTGACAAAAGATTTAATGGTGGACACCAGGAATAGTTGGAAAAAATCTTGCCTACAATAAATTTGATTATATCCAAAAAATATTAAAATTACATTTGAAATGTTAAAAATTGATTATGCGGAACATTCAAATCCATTATGATTGTTAATGCATGAAGGTTAAACAAAGGTTGATGTACTTTGAACTTAATCATTTATGAATAAGGCGTTATATTTTTGTGGGCAAACTCTAAAAGATATGAAAGCCAATCAACACCTTTGACACAAAGATGAGACATGTTGTTTGAATTCCTTTTAGACAACCATAAAGCTAGATGTTGCGAAATGCTCGCAAATGTGACCATAACATCTTTTACATTGTAGATAATAAAATATAAATACCTTAAAGATAAACATCATTTCCCAAATGCAAAAGTTAAATGGAACAATAAAACAAGTTCCATATAAACACAAAAGGCAAGGACACAATTGGACACCTAGAAAAACATCATAATAGACAACCACAATGGCACCAAAAAGGATTCAAAGATGCCCTTTGAGGATTTGGAGACAACAAGTGATAGAAGTTTTTGACTCTGAAATGTTGTTAAGAAACAAAAATGTAAAATGTGTTATGTGCTAATGAATCATTGTCGAATTGATGTTTGAAGGAAATTAAATAAATCAAAAAGGGGGAGGTAGATTGATTTCTTTGAAGACTCTAAAGAGAAGGAGGCAAATGAGGAGATATGGATGATTTGATTTTTGCAAAAGAAGATTGGATCTTGGTATTTCAATATTGGAAGAGCTATAATTTTCATGAATAAATTCTTATAATAACACCTTATGCATCTCTTTTGCATATTAGGAGGTAATTAAAGAGGATTATGGCCAAGGTTCTAAAGATGATAGGGCCAACAAAAAATGAACAAGCTTTTCACACTCAATATGATAAACAAAATTTAAGGTTTGAGTTCACTTTCAATTAGTAGCCTTAAAAGCTTAGGAGTATATATGTAGTCTTTGTGAATATAATTCATTTTCATTGTGAACTTGTTTGTGTAAGAAGAAGCAAAAGGCAAGGAGACTTCAAAGGTGTTGGAAACCATCCAAGAGGAAAGTTCCACTTCCAAGGTAAGTTTCCCAAATCCTTCCTTCCTTCTTTCTTTCTTTCTTTCAATCCACAAGGAAAAAAAAACTAAATTTGCATTTGGTTTGAAGCTTGAACTTGAACTTCAAATCAAATTTAGCCTTAGCCTTTTTGAAATGGAAACAAAAATTTGAATTAAACCTCATATTTGAGCTCAAACAAAAAGTTCAAATTTGAGCTTGAGTCCATATTTTTTAGAGTAGCTAAACTATTTTCGACGCCAAGAATAATTTAGCAATGGTCTTTAAAAAAAACCCAAATGTGAGCTCAAATCCTCTCTTGGATTGGAGTTCAAGTTTGAATTTCCAAGAATGTCTTGCAAACTTGAACTTGAATTTATGTCCAAGAGAGGACCCAAACTCACATTCAAAAATTTGGATTCAAAAATATTAATTTATAGATCTAAATGTTTAAAGGTACAAATTGAGGTCAATTTTTTGGATCAAATCAAAGGAATAGATTTACACATTTACACATTTAATTTCTAGTCTTAAATTTTGGTATAAATGAAAGATAATGTGCCTTAATCTATAATCAAAAATGTTATATATAAATTTGTAACTTAATTTGTGAATTATTTATAGAAACATAATTATTTTATAGATTGCAAAATTTTGTGGAAAATATATGGTTTTAATAATGCACAAATGTGTACATTTTTATCAAATTGAAATACATATTAAAGGTTATGCAAATTTACAAATTTAGGTAAAATTTATAGATTAGAATTTAATTATTTTTTTATATTATGTAAAAATTTCAAATAAGGTACAAATTAAAGTGTTTGTTATTTTTAAATTTAGGTATATATTAAGGTCTAACCAAATTCCAAATTACAAATCAAAGTAAAAATTTAAGTTTGAATTTTTATGTTCTAACAAAATGAAAATCTTTACATTTTAATTAGACTTAGTTTCACATTGATGTTATTACATATTTTCAAATTAAGGTTTGTACAAATTGCAAATTACAAATCAAAATAAAGTAGCTTAATATGTAATATGTAAAGATTTAAAATAAATTGTAAATTAAGGTTTTTACTTATTTCCATATTAAGGTACAAAGTAAAGGTCATTTTCATATTAAACTTTATACAAAATTGTAGATTGCAAATGATGGTACAATTTAAAAATTGGGGAATTAAAAATCAAATTTTTAGGTTTGAATAAAATATAAATATATATCCATTTTCATAAGATATGGTTAAAATGTTAGGGTCCTAAAAATTAATTTCCTTATTGAATATAAGTCCATTTATATGCTTACAAGCCAACGTTACTCCAACAATTATCAAACTCATTCCTATTTTGTTTAGTATTGTAAATTATTTCAATAATTCTTTCGAATGAATTTTTTTGATAATTTCGTTTGCATTTTCCTGGGTAATAAGCTTGACCAAAAATTTGGCCAGAAATTGACGGGTGACATTTCCTTCCATAATGTCTTGCCATTCATATTCTTGTGTTGGGCAATTCCAACATTTGTGTGGGCAAATATAATTAATAAACCATTTTACATTTTGCAAATCCTATATTCTATATGAAGGAATTTCTACATTTCAATGTTTTATTATCATAGAACACATTCAAGGCCTTTACATATCATTTAATTAAAACATCTTAATTTGGTTCATTTTGTCATCTAAATCTTCATAATGCAACATTTTTTTTGTTCTTGCCTAAAAGCTTGAATCTTACATTCACAATCCTATTCTTTCAACTTCTATTCATTAGACCTCTTTATACAAACTTCCCTTTCAATGAAAAATCCAAGGATCAATCTACCATGCATATTTCAAATCTCTATTTTTCACATTTCAAAACAATGAGTCCCACACAAAATAATGCAATCAAGCTATTTTGCACAAGTGTTCCATGACACATCCTAAATGAAAAACTTGGAATTGTGATTTTTTTCACATTCATTTAAAGCCACTAGATTAAGCCTTTGTGGTGAATTGAAAAACTTGTCACACTTTGTTTTGCATAGTCTTTTCCATAATTGATATTCCCATCCTTGTGTTTGAGCTTCTCAAATTTTCCAATATCATATTCCTTGTCATTGGACAATACTATTTATTTCTATGTAATCCCAACTAATACATTGATCTCCTATTGCACAAATTGATGTCAGAAATGCAACTACCCTTCCTTTTGTCTTCATGAAGAACAACTTTACACGTTTAGATAACTCGTTATCTTCAAGTTAAAAACAAGATAATGCTCTTCCTACAATTTCCTTGCTTCTTTAAATTTCAATCTTGTATAGTTGTGTGATGAAACTTGCATTATTTTGTGTCATCATTGTCATCAATGGTCTATTCTATGAACGTTTCAAACAAACCTTTTTTTTGGCTAATAACATATTGTCATTGATATTGTTATAGGAATTGTGGATGTCATCTAATGCAAAACATGTTTTGCTATGGACTAAGACAAACATTTCATATGTGTCATCTTTTAGATCCACATGGTTTTTGGCCACTTTTTACACATTGCAACTTCAAGACCATAGGTTATTTTGTTTTCAATCCCCATAAGATAATTTGACTACTCCTATAAATGTGTTTTATATTTTCGATTGGTCAGCCATTTTGGCCATGGATTATCTTTAGGAGCTTGTTGCAAGCTATTTAGAAAATTTGGAATAAACATATGAATGACATTTGCATAAATTTTGTACTTTTGCAACCTATTGCTTGAAGCCCAATGTCCAACTTTTTGTTTGTATTTTGCATCTACCCTCACCAATTCATTTGGATCTATAGGTGGATACAAGTCTAGGTTTACTGGAGTTCTACAAAAACATTGTTCACTACCTTTGGACATGGTTGTAATGTTATCATGATGCCTATTTCAAAGAGTTAAAATTGTAAAATATATAGGTTGTGCATTGTTGATGCAAAATTCTCTTAATACATGCAAAAAATACTAACCTAGATTCACTAATGAGATGGTGGAAGTTATTTTAGTTTATTGGGGGTTGTGATAGCTTTGTTTACCCCTATGGAACTAACAATAAAAGGATTTAATATATCATATAACATGTATTTAATTAATTTTGGACTTTCTTAACTTGGTGGTTAGGATCAAGTTTTCTATTGAATTTGAAACAAAACATTATTAATATCTATTGTTGCATCACATGGTGGCCTTCAAAATCAAAGTTATTCTCCAAATTTTCAATCCAAATGGTCATTTGTTAATTTTGGACTTTGCAAAAGTCCAAAATGAATTAAGTACATGATATATATTGTTACATTGTGCACTTTTGTTCAGAGCATTTTGACCTCCATTATCCATTTCAAAATTGTTGGAGTTTGATCAACTAAAAGATATATTCTCCTTACATATCCAAGACATTCATAAAGAAGGATCGATACATTAAATGAATTGCCCCCATTATTACTCCATTTGGTTCTCGAATAATAAAGGTGTTCAAATAATATCTCTTTTTTCCTAGCTTTGTTTTATGATGGATTTATTGAATGTTTGAATCAAATGTGTTCAAATTGTATTTCATTTTTTCCCCACAACATTATAGTGTATTTATTGATCCTAATGGATTTATTGTGGATAGAAAATGTTCAAATAATGTCACTTTTAAGAAGTTCATTTAACAATTTGATTTTTTTTATGGGATCTCATGTATTAAAGATGACAATTTTTTTGAATGGTGTTATAGTGGTCATAATTTGCCTCCTTTACAAGGTCCCCTACACCCATTAAATTAGAAAATCTTATTGTTAGTTTAAATAATCCTCCAACAATGTAATATGTGTGAGATTTTTTTATTGTTAACTAGGGTTGGAATAGATTTTATCATAACAAGTCTTCACCATTAGATTTTTTGATTTTAGTCATGTTACATTCTGTTCAAAGTAAGACTTTGCATGTGATGACATTTGTCAATCTTTTGTAATGATCATTCTATGTCATTTAGATTTATTTCTTAGATACATATTGAAGTATGTCCTTAAACAACTTTGTCAAAACATATATGTTTAATGTTATTCAAGGCTTTTGTTGTAAGAATGAATTCTTATTTGTTGTGTTGTTCCCTTTTCATTCAAGCTCATTTTAAAGCTTGGATTTATTTATTTTGATTATGCAAGTAGTTCATTTATACATTGTGACGTGACTTATGTGTTAGGGAATATTGAAATATTTTTTTGATGTGACGAGACTTTGGGATGTGTTAAAGAATATTTGATCCACACCAAGTGAGCGTGTTAAGGAATATTCCCTTGAATATTAAAAAATATTTCTATTTATTCATGCTCATTTAGTCATGCTCACCTACTCACCAAATAACATCCTTGTTCTTGATTGTGATGTCAACAACTTCATTAAAAACCAATACCATTCCGAATTCATGCCAATAGAAATGCATTGGGTAGTCTATGCCCTTGTTAGTTTGTACCATGCCACAAAACACATATGGTAGAAACATATTTTCCTTTGGAACTACTTTTCCAATTGGCCATAGCTCAAGCATAGCTTCATACAACTTTTCTTTATCCTTGTTTGACAAACTTTTTTTCTAATTGTATCCATAATCAAGGTGTTTAGGTTGTTGTTGTGATGAAGCCAATTTGATTTTTTGATAGTACTAAGGGTAACAACAAATCCTTAGAAACAATAGTAAAGGCACTTACTATTACCATGATCATGGTGAACTTTTCCTTGTTTGAATCACAATCTTCCCAATAACACAGACTATGATTCTTGTCCATCCTCCATATTCAAAATAGTTGTAAAGATTTTTTATGAACATCCCACAATGTCTATCTTCAGGTTTTGAATTAATTTAATGGGCTACACCTTATGCTAGTTAACGATATGTACCATGAAAGGAGCTAGTTGAGGTCTCCTGAACCTTTGAGCTTCTTTTTCAATTAAGATGATGTTGCACCGAGTAATAAATCTTTCATTCCCAACCTTCCAACTCTTACTTCAACAACTGGCATTGCCTCATCAAAGTCCTTTGCCTTGGTTGGGATGACTTGGTAAGCACTAGCCACTCCTTTCAGTGAGGAGTTTTTCAATATTTTTTTAAAGTGTGGGCAAATCTACAACAACTTTCTAAGCTTCACTTCAATCTTCAAGTTCATAAAAGCTTCAATCAATTCAAGCTTTAACTTGTTAACCTATTCCCTTGTCGACATGTCTTCACTAGTTGACTTTTCTGACCCTACATTGGCTTGTTAACTTATATTAGCCAACTTGCTTGGTCTTACCAGACCTTGGTCCTTTGTGTATGGCAAAGCCCTAGGGCGGGGGCGCATTCTCAAAACAAGGGGCCTAGGATGAGGTGATAGTCGAATCTGGCCTTGCATTGTGGGAATGTGCCCCACCCATGGGCTTTACCTATCTTAAAGTGCGAGGCAAAAATTATCATGAACCAAACCTATGTAAATCATGAGGTGTATGAATGGGAGGGTTCTTATGCCTACTCTTCAATAGTGAGAGGGTCCTTACACCTATAAGGAGGCATAATTTCCCTCCCACCCTTGAGGAGTAGGCATAATATCGCTCTCAATTTCTAGGAGGGAAATTCATGGATATAAGGTGCTCTCCACATACACTACAAATTTTCTCTGAGTGCTTTATGTTGTTGACATGTTGCCACTGCCTAGCATGTTATCCAACATGTCCTTGCTCATTGGCATGGCTCCTTGGCAAGTAGAACTGGATCAAGTATGGAACTAGACTTGCCTAGGAATTTATTTTAAATAACAAGGAATGTGGGGGGTCTTGAAATGTGAAGAATTGGGTCTAGAATCGAACTGGAGGTTCTCTTGAAAAGTAAGAACCGAGCAACACTAGTACATACCTAGAATTGAAATTTATATGACCATGATATGAAGCAACTATTGCCCCAGGTCCCTACCAAGCGAGCCAGTTCTTTGATACAAGGACCAATATCACTATATATACACATTTATGAAGGTTTCATCAATATACTCACCTTACTTGGGTGCAATCCTAAGTGCAAGCAGCCAAGATCACCAAACACAGCCCGGATGCATACATTTGTTTGATCAAAGTCTCACTCAAATCCATAATGAAAGTTAGTGATCAGCAAAACCATATGAAAGCTCTGAAAAAACCCCCTGTGCAACTCCAACCCAAAAAAGAAATTGAAAAGTATTTGTTAGATTTCTATCACCCACATCTATTTGAAATCCCCTGGAGAAAACCCTTTTTCACTGAATAATGCAAATAAGAGGTAAACTAGGTATATACCCAAAAGACAGGATGACTTCACAGAGATGACTACTCTATTTGTGTACAGAAAATATAGCTCACTTATTACACCTCTGTCCTACTCTGTCATTGTGCTTGTGTGGATTGTGGACCCACCCCTCCAACTCTCCCACTAGGATTGCTGCAGGGCATGGCTGGCTATCTGAGAACAATTATTTAACATCAATGGTAGTAATGTGAAATCCAACCTGCAAAGATATTCTTCTATCGAGTAGTGCTAGCAACACATGGCAAATGGTTTCAGAACTTGCAAAACAATTGTTGGGTTTCACTGACCTGATCTGTTTGTCTGTCCAGAGTTCCGACACTTTACATAAATGCATAAAACCTGCAAAAAAGTTGAGGCCTTTTTCATTGAGTGTTCAGATTTGGGATGAGATTTTTTCCAGTGTCCACTAGTCTTGGGTGGGAATTTATTGTGTTCAGATTTGTGTTGTGATGTTGAAGGATGTGAGTTGTGTTTTGTTAAATCTTTCTTGGCAGCTTTAGGACGCTGAAATTATGAATATTGAATCTAATTAGGACTCTCTGCAAAAGACTTCACGATAATTATGAATATTGAATCTAATTAGGACTCTCTGCAAAAGACTTCATGATAATTTTCACTATTTCGTGTGTGTTTGTCAACTACGCAAAAAAGATTGATTGCATGAACTTTGCTGCCTTTACTAAAATTGCCAATTATGAAAACCATATGGCTCATAATCAAGAACAGCTCACTGCCACCGAAATTTTGCTACTTGAAGAAGCTGAGGAACTCAGTGTTTTTAGAGCATGTACGTCAATGGACAGCAATATAATGATCTGTGAACAGTAATTGGGATGAAGTTCAAGCTTTAAATGATGTGAAATTGAGTTTGGACTTGTAAAATATGCACATCATGCAACGTCCTCCGAAAGGCTCCATCAAGAAATATTATTGAATTTTGTTGGCTGCTCATAAATGATTGGATCATGTGGTGGCACTTTTACTCTACATTGTTGAGGACTTCATCCCTACAGGGTAAGCAGAGGAAATGATTTGCACACTGTTTTGTATGTAATTATCCACATCAAGATCTAGGCACTTCCTGGGTGGATCAGTAGGCAAGGGCATTCCTGAAGTAAGGGCCTAATCATGAACCTAAATATAGGTAGGTCACAAGGGCGGAGGAGGGGGAGGGTCCTTATGCCTATTCCTTAAATGAGAAGGACCTTACACCTTCAAGTAGGTGTAAGATCACTCCCACTCTTAAAGGAGGAGGCATAATTCCCTCCTCTTTTTTTGAAGAGGGATCCAATTACAAGTATTATTAGGTACCTTCCAAATGCAGTAAGAACAATTCACCTACCTTCACTCACTCACTCACTCACTCACTCACTCCCATGGAATTGATCTCAAGCTGAGTGAGGTTCATTCATTCCAAGCCAAATAGATAGAGCCCATGTTCTTCTGGTGCATGTGTCTCCCATTTCTGTTGTCAGCAAGTGGTGGGTTTTAAATGTTTTGTACAGACCAAAATAGGTACTGCAAAAGAAGAAGAGTGAGCACACAGCACACACTAGAGTGAGCCAGCTTTTGTGGACTCTGCTCAAGGATGACCCATGACCATGAGTGCACCCCACCACCCTCCCTCCCTGGCAAACTAACTCCACACCTTGTGCAAAACTCTTTGTGAGGGCATTACCCTAGCCTAGTGCCTAGGGTTGGGTTGGCTTCCACATTGACAAGATGAATAATTAATTTTTCAAAAAAAAAATTGATTCATTTTTCAATTTTATTTATTTTTTCCCCCACTTATGAGGAGTGAAAATTATTCAGGTTGTAGCCTTTGATAATTATGATGGTTTTCCACACCTCAGCTTCATATTTTGTTGGAAAAATTGTTTCACTATTTTAAGGATTATTTAATGACTAAAACTGATCCTAGGATTAAAGTAGTCTAAGTAAGGATAATTATCCATGCACAACAACAATTGTTGACAACTGGGGAGTATATAAAGCCCAAATGAAAAGCAACCTTTTAAAAAAACAAGTCTTGATCTATATTAAAGTTATCGTCAAAGTCACCCTGTCTTTGACCCCTAGTTTGACCCTGTAATCTCCGTTCCATCCCCAATTTGAGAGTAGCCATGAAATGAGCAAAAAACATGGGGTGCCGTTGTTAACTGAAATTTATGATCAAAACTTTAATCATCCTTTGAAATGAGTGGGAGGCCCCTTTATTCTCTAATGCTAGAAAATCTCCAAAGACCAATTTGAGAGTAGCCGTAAAAAAATGAGTCAAAACTGGGGACCATTGTTAAATGAAAATTATCATCAAACTTTAATCCTACTTGGAATCCGACACAAGCTCAAGCAGTTAGCTGGAGGGTTGGCTATATGGTGATGAGAAAATTGACTAAACCTCCAAAATGGGAGTTCCTTGTCCTTTTGGCTACAAGCTGAAAAATTAGTAATTTTTTTTTTTTGACTATAATAAAAGTGTTTCAAAATATGTTCATGTAAAGTAGAAAAAAATCTATGACTACACTAATTATCTCTAATCATGAGAAACATGTCAACAACAATATGTGAACTAAAAAAATAAGGAATGTATTTAGACATATATGGATTGCATGAAGATTTTATCAATTAGTTAAATAAACAAATGATATCCAATTTGGGCACACATTTTGATTTAAATTGTATGTGCATGTGTTTATAATTCCACATATTTGGAATGTAGCTTTATTATTCATAACAAGTTCGTTACCATATT
>Ga0209208_10004680_pt1 | contig 19308 bp, 7 predicted proteins | sample S1TSphfallax_3_FD_187694 | JGI IMG/M metagenome (GOLD analysis project Ga0209208, IMG submission 187694) | Host-associated microbial communities from peat moss isolated from Minnesota, USA - S1T2_Fd - Sphagnum fallax MG (SPAdes) (version 2) | ecosystem: Host-associated > Plants > Peat moss >... | reverse complement strand
ATTGATGCATGTGACATACTGAACCTTATTTATTATAATTAATTACCCCACCCATCCTTTCAAGTAAAGAAGATGAGAGGGGCCTTTTTTTGTCAATTTTTTTGTTACAATACTTTCATTAATTATGATCCTTAAACCTTCACCCCACCTTCCTTCATGTGAGAAGGTGGGTGGGGCATTTTTTTTTGGGTCAAGTCTCTAGGGAATACCTCAAGGCTTCATGAGTAATTTTTTTAAAAAAAAATTAACTTCATGTTTTGCAAATTTGAACATTAAGTTCTAACAATGCTCTCATCTTTTCTTTTTTATATTTTATCTTTCTATGTAATACCATCATTGTGTGTCTTTTGTGCTATACACTCATTTTTAGATTTTGATTTTTCACATATCTATGCAATATCCTCATTGTGTAAGGGCAACCTTCATCTAGAATGTTAATTTTCACATTAGGTTTTCTTTTTTTGTTATTTTGGTTTTAGAAGTGGTTGCCCTTCCCCTAGTTGCCCTAGAGGGTGTAAATTGGGCAAAGGATGGTACCAGGTTTGCTTGTACATTTGATAGGTGTGATGTGACCTATACCACCAAGTACAACTTGGTATGCCATTTGTAGGCACACCATAATGTTATTATAGAACATGACAAGCCTAAATGCCCATCTATTCAGGAAGAAGGCCCGAGGCATCAAGACTGTACAATTATGAATGCACAAGTCTTAAACAACCCACTAGCTCAATTTCATCACAATAAACAAATGACAATTACAAGGGCCAAGGGGCACGCAAACTTGGAATGGGGTAGGGTCCAAATTGCCAAGGGAGACACACCTAAGGTTCTTAAACCTACACTTATCATGTTAACCTCCAACACCATACTTGAACTCCTAGGCATGATTGCATGGGGTTTGAAGTCCATTCCCTTCAATGTGTAAGCAAAAGTGGAACACAATGAAGACTTGGCAAAATGTGATTAGGACTTGAGCTAGTGTGCAAAAGGACTCAAAGGCACTTGGAATGAATGTGACTAGAAAATTGTATCCAATAAATGATGCAACATAGGGAGATTAGTTTTCTTACAAAATACTATGAATAAAAAATGATTCATGGTCAGTAAGTTTTAAGAATGCCTTACTCAATTTGATTTTAATTTTAAATTTTAGGTCTCATATGCCAAATTTATTATTTATGTTATTTGTTTTAAAGTTTGAATCCCCACTAGGGAGGTGTTTGTGGTTGATGTTGTGCAAGCAACATTAGCTAATCAAAGGGTATTTCCACATTAATTAACCCAAGCTACATAGGTTGTTGCAATGCAATCCAAAATGGCAAATGGGACCCCCATCCCCTTCCAATAATGACATAGATAACCCATAGTTTTTCCTCATTTTGATTAACGTGTTATTCTGAATTTCGAGATGTTAGGCTAGCATTTTTTATTTGAGGCGACCCCATATTTACAATTATGACATGTTCCCCATTTTAATTAAGGTTTGTTTTGGACTTAGGCATTTTTGTAACATTTTTGTAACACATGTCGCCCATATTTTTCTATTCAACATGATTTACTCTTTTTTTGCACCATATTGCAAGATGTTTTTTCTTTTTCAACTTTCTTTGGCTAACATCTCAAGATAGATATAACATTCAATGAGAATATGACGAAGGGGACAATAAAAATTTGATGTATTCAAGCTTTTATTTGGAAATCTACAAACGCAATGCTTCCCAATTTGGTGAACACAACCCAAAAGCCTTATTTTTTTGGAGATTTTTTTAAATTTTCAAGGCATTTATGACCAAATTTTTTTTAAAAAATTTATGTCTCATTTTGACAAAATTCCCTCAAAAGAAAACTCTCATCTTGTGTCAATGGTTAAAATTTTTAAATATATATTTGACATTTGATCCATTTTTTATAAATTATGTGAATAAATCAATTATTTAAAATTGGAATAAATTTCATGATAAATATACTTTATATTATAAGTATATTTTTATATATTTTAATTTAAAAATCAAATAAGAGTGTAAGATGTGGGAAATATATAATTTATTTTTACATTTAAAAATAAATAAAATTTATAATCTCAAAATATTATTTTAAAATTAATTCTATATATCATACTTAATATGACATGTATATAATATATAATATAGATATAATTCATTTATGATTCATTTATAAATAGTTTATGTGGATAAATTATATGGATTCATATACCTATATTAAAATTTATTAATAAAATTATGATATATTGGAAGAAAGAAGAATTATATAATATACATTGTTAAAGTTTAAATTAGGAAAGATATATTTTATTTATTCTTTTATTACCCATTAAAAAATTTCCAAATACAAATCATGTGGGTAAAAACACAGTAAAAGGAACCATGACATGAAGGTTGAAGTCCTTATTAAGAACTACATTTCACATGTAACCTACATGTATTGGTCTATTAAATATCAAATTTTTATTTTAAATGTAATTTCTTGGACTAGATTTTAATATTGAGACCAAACATGATTCCTATAATAATAATAATAATAAAAATTGCATGAGGACCTTAATTATAGTCAAATGTATAATTTTGTTTTCAACCATGATGACAAATTTTGAATTTTTTTAACCATTAAAAATGTTCAGAATCAAAATCAACAACATTTATTGAAAGGATTCAATACATGTGCATTTCAAAATATAAACACATGTGGCCCTTCTTATGAAATATACTAGAACCTGTAATAAATTTGAGAACATTTGATGAAGGTTTGAGTAACAAAAAGCACATTCACATTTTCTTAATGCAATGATGGATATATAAACCCAAATTTACCAATGACCTTAAATTTTATGTATGATTTTTCATGAAAATGCAACATTGCCTTCCCTTAAACAACAAAAAACATTTTGTCTTTTAAGAACTCTTTATAATTTTATGTTTTTGAAGGTGATAAACACATTTAAATGTAAACAAAACACACCTAGCTAAGGGCAATTTTTGGCATGTTTTTTTTCTTTCATATTGGGTCCTTTTGGTTCATCCATATATGGTCTTTTATAAATTTGGAGCATGAATGGTTAAATTTAGCACAAGATTGAAGATGAGTGAAATCAAAATCAATATTCAACTATAGACTTTCCACTATTTCATGACCACTAAAACAATTGGGAATCACACAAAATTCTTTGGGATGAAATTTCATTAAATAAAACATGGTGCAACAAACCTAATTACATTTTGATGTTTCAAACTTTTATAATGATTTTTCAAAGTTGAAAACTACAAAAATTAAGGATGATCAACACAATCTTCGGTACATTATATTGTGAATGTACCCATGTGTTTGAATTTGTTCTTCCAAAGAATGGTAATTGATATGTTATTCAATAACAAATTTTGAATATTCTTTTTTTGAAATGAATTTACATTTTTAAAAATGTATATAATTCTGTACATTATTCAAGGAACATTATGAATATAATTTTTTTTTATTTTTTGATTTGGAGAAATTATTAATAAGATGAAGTGCACCAATGTTATAGGCATTTGTTTATTTTGGTAACAACATTATATATGGTAATTTTAGAGGATTTCAATTACTAGAATTAGGAAAAAATTCCAATAAATAATTAAGAGGTAAAGAAACATTGGTGAGGGCCCAAGGCCATCAATTGTCTTTTGATATATTAGCCATCACAAATGTGCATGGCTTCTTTGTTTCATCCTTGCATCATCACTTTTAAACCAAACTTGGTAACATTGTCCATCACAAACCAACAAAGTTGTTTGTGCACTATGCATGTACATGTGTATTGTAAAGGAAAAACCTAAATTAAAGTTCAATTGTTGTAGATCTCGTCAAGGATGTAGAAATAAGATTTGAAATGAAACATAGGAGTTTTTGCAAAATTAATGAAAACCATACATATGGCTAATTAAACTACTAGTTCAACTTTCATGAAGTTTTCAACACATGTTGTCAACACAAAAGTAAAATGTTGAGCTTTTAAAGTTCATCAAAACACTGGCACCTAATTCTTTTTTAAAAATTCATAAAATCTATACTTCAAAAAAGAACAACTTCAAAAGCAAATGTAAAAGCTTGCACCATTAAAAATTGAGTGGTTAATCAAACTTCCAAAAGCACCTGCACAACCCCAAGGAATTAGAATAAGAATGTTGTTGTTGTTGTGAAGACTTCTCTTTAAGATTCTAGTATATATATATCCATAATTGTAAAAGTTGTAAGTAACAAGTTATCGATCAAGAACTATGTATCTATTTAGGGATTGTGATCAAAAGGTTCTATGCAAATTTAACTCCAAACCCAAGATGTTCAAACCTATGAATTGTAATTTGAGTCATGAGAACTAACATTTTATATTCTTCATGTTTTGGAATTTTAAATCTCCCTAAAAAAACAAACAACTCCTTAAACAAAGAAACAGTGCATGCATCTTGTTCATCAAATTGTGTTGTTGTAGTAGAATCATCGTCATTTTATTCATCAAGTTGTTTTGTTGTTTGTTACAGTAGAATTTTGTGGGTGTTTGATGATCCATGGCGCACAATAACAAGTTGACATTCAACAATAAGTTGATGTTTCAATTGTTAGAATTGGGAAAAATTACCAATAAATAAGTAATGCCAAATTTTTATATTTGACTTTCAATGTGTGGCCAAAGACATAAAAGGTTAATTCAATGTTTAAACTATATTTGGTTTGCCTTTATGAAATTATCACACAAAGATGCAATTTTGCAATCAAAACATGTCATTTATCAACATTCTTATTTACATGCACTAATCATCTTAAAACTCTAAATCACAAAATCATATTTTGGGGTGAACAAATATTTGTGACCAACTTGGCCCTAAACCCTCCTACTATCAATGCGACCAATTTTGCAATACCCTGATTTCTATATATTAAATCATATAATAGGGTACAAAAATATTTGTGACCAATTTTTGCCCAATTTAATGTATTTCTCCTAAACCCTAAATTTTTTTGTATTCATTTTGACAAATTTTGAACTTCTTTTATTTATATACTAAGTCATATTCTAGGGTGAACATATGAATTTCATTATATATTGCCAATCAATCAAATATTTAGAAAATATTCATATGTTTCATGGTGAATGGAATTATCACATTATGCAAGTATTGCATTTATATTTCATAACTTTGTTCAAGTTACCTTTTATCGTGAATGTGACCAATTCTACAATACCTTCATTTACTTGAATCAATATGTATGGCATGATATATTGAACATGGACTAAGTATGTAAAAAAAAATTGATTCGTTTGATGGTTAATGAAATTATCACAATGAGATGAAGGTATTGCTGTTACACTTCAAAAATTTGTTCAAGTGACCTTATACCATCAATGTTGCCAATATTGCAACACCCTCATTTAAATATATTAACCATTTTGCATTGGTCCACTAGACAATTCTTATCATTTATGAGTTTGAAAATGTATTTCAACTTTATTTAATGTTTAGTTAGAATTTTCTTTAAACAATAATGAATAATTATATGTATTAAAATGAATCAACATTATAATTTCATAATGTATTTAAACCAATATTTTATTTTATTTAAAATATCCAATCATACATATGATTAACATATTATGGTAGAGATATCATTTATTCTTATTATGTGAATCGTTAAAAAAAGTAGAAAATCATGTGGTTTAAGTTTTTTTTAAATGGCCATTAAAATATTATTAAATAAAAAATTAAAATTTTTGTTTCTTGAAATGAGTTTACAACTTTAGAAGCGAAAAAACATAAATATGTACATCATTGAAAAAATGTTAAGAATGAACTTTTTGATTTCAACAAAATTTGAATTCTAACATTAAATAATAACACATTCACATTAAACCTTGAACCCTTCTACCATCAATGTGATCAATTTTGCATTACCTTCATTTTATACACATTAAATCATATTATAAGGTGAATAAATAATTTTGAAAACATGAATTTCATGATGTATTAGGGGGAATCAAACACTTCAAAAAATTCTTATGTATCCAACTTTGCAATGCCCTCATTTACTTGATTCAATATGTATGACATGATATATTGAACATGGAATAAATATTTTTAATAAAAAATATATGTTTCATGATTAATGAAATTATCCCAATACGGTGTGGGTATTGCATTTAAACTCCATAACTTTGGTCAAGTTTACATTCTACCATCAATGTGACCAACTTTGCAATACCTACATTTATTTGATTCATTATGAATGGCATGAAATAAATAGTTTTAAAAATATTTTTTTGGTTCATGGTTTAAAATATTATTGCAATATGATCTGGTTATTGCTTTCCTTCTAGGTTTTGGTAAGGCTATGCAATATCCCTCCTAGTTTCAAAAAATGTGTTATGAAGCCCAACGAATTTTTAAGATACGCAAAGATGGTAACGCATGTGCATTGAGTAGTTTTGGCCATGAGAAATATCCCACTAATAGTCTAAACCAAAATAATTTAACCCATGGTGTTTACAGAATACTCAAATGAAGGTATTGCTTTCGTTATAAATTTTGGTAGGATTATGCAATACCCTTCCAAGTTTCAAAATATATGTTGTGTAGCCCAAAGTATTTTTAGGATACCATGAGAGGGGTATTTCAGGTTCATTGAATATGTTTGGTTATGAGTAATACCCCTCTGGTAGCCTAAACCAAAATAATTTAGCCCATGGTGTTTATAGAATACCTTGATGCAGGTATTGCTTTTCTACTACATTTTGGTAGGTTTATGCAATATTCTTCCAAGTTTATAAAGATATGTTATGGAACCCAATGTACGTTCGACATACCCTAAGAAGGCATTACACTTTCATTGAATCTTTCTAGGCATGATCAATACCCCTCCAATAGCTGAAATGAATGAAAGCCATGGTATGTGTTTATCAACATGAGCCTTTCCCCACTCTCCTTGAAAGAAAAAGAAAGAAAAAAATGCCTTGTGGCATATATGTGCAAATCTCAACTTGCCTCCAAAATTCACATTAGGGTTGATTTTAATTAGGTTTAAAAGATGCAAAAAGTCTAAAAAAATTATTGTCTCCATATCCTTAAATTCAAAAATCCTAGTGCTAAACAACATAAATAATTATAGGAACATAATACTACAAATTCTAATTCACATTGCTTAAGTACACCATTAAAATAAGCAAGTCAAATTTCTTAAAGTAAACCTAATTGTTTTATGAACCCGAATACAACATGAATTAAATGCACCTAAACTGAACTCCATATTCTTTGGACATATCCATTGGGTTTATAATACCTTCATGGGTGGTTTATTTGCAATACCTTTATAGAAGCTTCATGCAATACCTTTAGTTTTTTTCCTCGTCGTTTTTGGCTATTGGGGGTCTGTTGGAATGGCAACTAGGTAGGTAGGAAGGTGGAAGGGCAAGTAGGTAGATAAATAGATGGGTGGGTGAGTAGGTGGGTTGGGATAAAAGTAACACATTTTAAATTTATAGGTGAGTAGGTAGATGGGGAAGAGTCTACTTTTTATTTAAATATATAGGTGAGTAGGTCAGTGGGGGACAGTGATGGCTAGTAGGTTGGTTGGGCGGGGTGGGGGGAGGAGGGGGAAGTTTTGAAAGGAAAAAAAAAAAAAAAAAACTGGGTGGTGGGCGGGGAGAAAATAAAGTTCCCCAAAAAAAAACTGGGAAGGGGGCAGGGAGAAAATAAAGTCGCAAAAAAAATCTGAGATCAGGGCTGAGAAAGGGCAAACCAAAAAACTCAACCAGGGATGGCACAGAGATAGAAAAGAGAAACATATTAGTGCACCATCCATCCACGTTGGTGCACTGGTGCGTGCTGGTTCACTCTGGCCCATTTGCACTCTAGCCAATTTGCCAATAAGGGGAACTTTAAGTGTGTGGTAAGGCCCCAGGGTAGGGGCATTCCCAAAATAAGGGGCTTAGGACTTTGGTGGTAAAAGCTAAAATAAAAGCCAACCTCGAGAAGAAAAAAACACATTACACAAGTGAGTTTGAATCAGTCTTCTTCTTCTTCTTCTTCAGATTATCCTCTTCTGCTTGTCTGCTACGTATTATTCTCGTGTTTTTCAGAGCATGCTTCCTGTTTTGTAATAGGAGCGACCTAAAATTCAAAGGCCAAAGACCAGGGGACTTCTACCTCCAATTTAGGATGGATGTGTAAGTTATACGAGGCAAGGTGCCTGTGCCTAGAAGTCATCAACTTGAAGACACTCAACTACCTAGAGATGCTCCTGAAATCTGCCTAAAGCAACCTGTGTTGTAACTTGTAAGCTGGTACACCCAACCCACAAACTCTTAGTGAAGGCAAGTTCCACATTTTTTTCACTTTCTTTTCAGTAGGTTTGGATTGGACCCCTGATAGAATATAGTTCTTGCAAGTGAAACACAAAAGAGGAAGGGAGGAGAAGAAGAGGAGGCAAGAGGGTTTACAAACCAAACCCAATCAAAGTTGTGCTTAGACCTCCATCCTCAAGTTTCTTTTCTTTTGAGGTGGTAATTTTAGCATTCTCACCATGTTTTCTAGTATGTTACTGATGGTTCCCAATGATGCTCCTTAAGTGTTCCCCCAAGTTCTCATGTGTTTTCAAAGATGTTCCCTATAGCACCACACTTTATTCCATACCCTTCAGCCAAAATTCTACCCTTGTAACCTATGTACTTAGACCAAACAAAATAACTACACAATCTTTTAGTCTAGGAGTGTCCATAGAGTGATTTTTTTGGGGGTGACAAGCCAATCAAAGAGGCCCATCACAAAAAAGAAAATCCCTTTGGACACCCCACAACGAGTTAATACAACTAATAAACAGGTACCAACATTCTTAGGAAGGGGTATTAGCTCAGGCCAAAAATGGTGAAAACTAATTTTAGCAATAGAATTTGCATGTAACCAATGAGACAGCTAAACATGCACTCACCAGAACTCATGCTTTTTCCTTTGGGGGCCAGGAGGTGTGTGAGCATAGATTTCTAAAAAATTTAGTGTTCATGCATGTTTCCGATGATGTTCCCAATGTGTTCCCCAAGCGTGTGTTTCCCAAGCATCACAATCTTATCCAATATGGCCTGCCCAAAGTTCTCACCTACGTAGGTGGGCCAAAGGGGATGGCCAAAGGGAGAAACGTCTATTTTGGGGGGTTTCAAATGTTCAGTTTTTTTTAAATCACACATGAAGAAGAAGGAAAAACTGACTTGGGAGGCTCGCTCCATCTAAATTAATACAAGTAACAATGGGTGCCCCACGTGACACCCTTGGGCTCACCACAGCTTTTGGTTCCCAAAGACATATGCAGGCGGTAAACTGGAAAGAAAGACGAAACCCACAAAAATATATATATATCGTAGCGTGAATAAATGCAAATTGTCGGTATTGGGCATTTTTATATCTACAAGGGGACAAATTTGTTACTCCTTTTTAATGGATAAAATGGGCCCACAACTAATTCACATAGGAACCAGTCCTTTTTTCCTTTTTTTTTTGTTTTTTGGTACTCTAGGAACACTGGCGAGTATCCCCAGACAGATTTCGCCTTAATTGGCGATGCTTTTGTACAAGGATCATTAATATTGTAGCCAGTAGACAGACTGGCGGCCAAACCCTGCCCAAACTACAGGGAAGTTTGGCCAATTCTTTGTGAGAAAAAAGGGGAACTTTTGCTAGAAATTTGACATAGTGTCACCACTTGGCGGTTTTTTTGGCCCAAAAAAATGACCGATGGGAACAGAGGAGGGGACAAAAAGGTAAATCAAATTCATTTGCAATACATACCGTAGCCTAGGGTCAGTTTCCACATTGACAAATCGAATAATTTTTTTATAATAATATTTTTTGTTATGTATTTTTCCATCATCTACTATAATATTGTGATACGAGTCGTGAAATTATTCAGAGTGTAGCGTATGATAATTAATGATAATTTTCAACATGCCAATGCCATATTTTCACAAATTTTCATTTCTATTTTAACGATTATTTAATGACGAAACTGACCTTAGGTAAGGTACTTGCTGCTCTGAGGGTTGCTGCTCTGAGGATTCAAGCTATTGACTCTCAAAATGCCTCCTCAAATTGAACCAATTGGTTTCCTCAGGAGGAGCTTGATAGGCTCTTCCTTGTTCTGGATACTTTGGAATCACATGGAACTAGGAGCAGGGAAACATTTTTCCTTGGGTGTTAAAGAGCCTTATTGTCAGTGACCTAACCCATATCCTAAACCGTGTGTCTACATAGAGAAACCTCCATTGTTGCAAACCATCATTGCAGACATCATTGCTAACCAGCATTCTTGTTCCAATTGACCACAGACTTCTTGGACAATTATATGTTTGGGTACAATGAGGAATTGGAGTGATCAAAGGAAAAGTAAGTCTTAAGTCTTGAATCTAGAGTAATAGAGTAGTAGAAGACATGAGTGAATAGTTCAAGAATGGTGAAGCAAATGAAGAGAGTGCATTGTGTAAATTTGGGAGATGTGATGAAATGCAGTGACAAATTGTGCTAAAGGAAAATAAAATGCCGGTAGTAAGAGAAGTTGATGCATGTTGCATGATGATGAGATGATGCTTGAAAAAAAAGAGTTGCTAGATCCACCACAAAAATAATTATTACATGTGTAAATCATAAAAGTACATGTTATAGCACTTTCCAAAAAAGAAGTAGGAGTGGCCATCATATGTGAATCCAAGTGCCTAGGCTACTAAAAATGATGAGTTGTGAGATGGTGCCTAGCATTTTAGAAATGGCTAATTGAGTCTTAGTGGCCCTAACACAAAAAGGTGCTAACACCAAGTGTGAAAGCTACCTAAATCCTTTTTACACTTATTGTACCTCTATTGGAAACCTTAGTTAGAAATTTTATCCAATATACTACTATTCACAAATGAGATAACAAAACCAACCAACCGTTCCATTCAAAGTCACTTAAAAGTATTTTGTAAAAATTTCAGCTACAATCAAGCAAGGGAAGTTGAGATAACAAGGCTAGATTGAGCTCATGTCGGATCAGGCAGGTGGCACCCTAAGGTGGAATCCAAAGTGCACTGGGTGCAAAACTAAGTTTGCTAAGTGACCTATTAAGCTAAACTAATGTGGTGTCAACCTGAAAAAGCCAAGAGCCCAAAATACGATTTGCCCCTTTTTCGATGGACTTCAAGCTCGTGGCTGCAGACCTACCATAATCACAATCATACTTCTTTTTCATTATGCACAGCATAAATTGAAGTACCTCATCCTAAGGTCAGTTTTATCATTAAATAATCCTAAAAATAGTGAAATGAAATTTTGTGAAAATATGACGTTGATATGTTGAAAATTATCATAATTATCATAGGTTACACTCTGAATAATTTCATTACTCATATCACAATATTATAGTAGATGATGGAAAAAAAGTAATTTCAAAAAATTCAAAATTATATATATGTATATTCATTTTGTCAACATGGAAACTGACCCTAGGCTATGGTGATCCACAGTTTTCCAAGGGCATTCATACCCCCATTATTCATGAATTGAACAAGGGTAAAGCCACTCCCTACCTGTAGTGCTTGTACACAATAATGCATGAGGTGAGCCTTATGAGAAGCCTAAACATAAGTAGATCACAAGGAAGTAGAGGGGATCTTATGCCTACCATTTACAAATGGGAGGGATCATAATCTTATTTTAAAATGTGAAAACCTCCACTGAAAACAATGTTTAGTTTGGAGGACCTCCTCAACCACTTTGAGACAAAGGAAATTATATGTAATATCCCTTGAAGGGGTGGGAGGGGGGCAGGAGGGATTTGTTGTAATGTGATTTGCAACATTCATTTAAATGCATTTAGTATGTCCTTATAATAATACACCTTGGTTTCTACAAAGGAAGAGGCATTATTATCAATGCTTTCCACCCTAAACATTGGGTTTAACTCTCCATTCATGGAGTGAAAGCCACTAAGAGCCTCCCCCTGTACCAAGCTCCCTCCCATACCTAAATAGTTAGGCATAGGCAAAATATCTTTCCTCTTTGATTAGGAGGAATATTCACATTTGTAAGGTGCCCTCCAAAGATACTACAGATTTTCTCCAAGTGCTTTCCCTAAAGGTAAGATTGGAAACATGTCAAGACATGCTACCAGTGGCAAAACTGGAAGCTATCAGCAAAGGTTTGAGAGGAGAGTCATGTGAACAGATTGTGTTAAATACTTATGCTATAATCATCTGCAAACCCAATTGTGAGCCTCTCTCTTTCTATAGTAAAATATCATACTTTATTCCAAAGAGGAGCAAATTGGGTCAATCATACGCATAGAGAGCATCAATGTACCCTTTTAACAAGTCTACACATATTACAGTGGCCCATCTAACCCAATATGCTGATTTCTTCCCTATTGGTTTTAGAGTTATGTATCTTGTCTCCTCCCAAAAGAAATCTGGGATCATGTAAACTGTGTTTCATTGCATCCTTGTTGTACAGGTTTCATGCAAAGGCCAAATATGCCTGGGAACTTGGAAGCACAAACCCAATCTTAGTTCTGTTGGCTAAGATCATGGGAACTGCTCACATATGTCATTTGATGCCTAATTTTGTATTAAGATTTGACCAGGAATAACATGGCTTTGTGACAAAGATATGGGAAAATTGGTTAGGAATTAACTAGTGTTGGCCAGATATTGATTTTTGACCTGGGTAGCCAGTTGGGGTTGCAAGGTAGGGTAGAGAAAAGCATCCTGGCTAGTGTGGATTTTGATGAAAATCAGCTAATAATCCTACCTCCTTGGTATTAACTTAGTAAATACCCATCAAGACTTTTGTTGGTCTACTCTCACTTCAGGAAAAACTAATACCTCACCTAAACACAGGTGTGAACACTTGTGTTTAAGGTAGTCGGTTATCTCTAAACCCTCAATCCCTTTTGTCACCAATACCCAGCAATCGAAGCCCACTAAAAATTCATAAACTCTTAAACTTACCTTGACATCATAATAGGTGATTTCTAGCTTGGGTGTTTTTTAAAACTGACTCTTTTGCATTATGGGTACATATTAGTTGATTCTTAGGTCACTTATTCTGAAAATTTCCCTTTATGTATATTTTGTGAGTATTGCAAAAATAATATCTGAAAAATTTGGTTACTGGGTATATTATGTAGAGACTCGTATTGATACCATGTGTGGCTTTATAAATTCGAAGAACCTACCTGGCCAATTTATTTTTTAAACAAAGAACTGGCCAACATTGGGATTTGCCCAATGGGGGTACTTATCACTAATATTTTCACTATTGTTAAACACAATGGGACCGCTGGATTTGGTAGTCTGAATTTGTTTTCTTAGTTATTTTGAGTGAACTAAAAGTTCAATGTGTAAATAGCTATTTACATACGAGGTTCATGCATATTAGATGTGCACTTTCTTTTCTTTTGGGTTGTTGGGGGGGCGTGGGGGGGCGCCGGAGGAATTTTTTTTTTTGGGCTGGGGAGTGCCCAAAGGGAAACATATCTGAGACATGTCTGGGCTTCTATGTTGGGGAGTGCCGAATGTTCTAGAGAAATTGATGATGGACTAATCAATGAAGCTCCTTCTTTTCAAAAATAATTTAAAAAAAATTGTGGGTGCAACCCCATTTCCTATTGTGCTTTGCATTAATTAGATGATGTGCCTCTCAAGTTCTATTTTATTTTTTTGCAATGAGCCAATTTAATTGGCCCATCCCTCAAAAAAAAAAACTATGGAGGCTCCCCAAAATAGAAGGTTATATTTTCAAGTATAGTGTTCCTCCCCTTTGGCCCACTTATATAGGTGAAAGATGGAAAAAATTTGCCAAAGCATATGGGATAAAAGTGAGTGCTATTGGGAACTCTTTGGGGAACATGTTAGGAATTGAGGAACTTTTTGCTTTGACCCCCCACCATTGTCATCAATAATAAGCTTGCCTACACACACCTTCAACCTCAAGCATATTTTAAAGAACCAAGAACCCAAAATTGCCACCATTTGTCACAATAAAAATCAATGTCCTAGATTCAAAATATAGATAATAATATCTTTATGTGGTTCATGGGCTTAACTTTAAGGTGTGAACCTTGTTATTAATCCATGTGGACAGACTTTCGTTGTGATGTGTAATGTCGTGACGTTCGGTGTCATAAGGGTGTACATCCGCAATAAACTCTACTGAACAAAAAGACTAAAACCAGTCAAAGGTAGAAACTAATCAACCAAAAATAGATGCACACACATCTTATATATTAATTGCGTTGTTTGTCTGTCATGTGACAATTATGCTGCCGGTTCTGCATTTTCTGTATATTACTGCACTTGGATGATTAACTACCGAAAAGTGCACTTTAGAATGCATCCATGAAGGTATCTTAATGCGCGGAAAGAATGGACGAAATTCTTGAGGCGAGTTTCCGTCGACGACTAGACACAGAGAAAAGTGACAGTCTGAGCACCGGTCGACAATCATAGGATGGAGAGCTTTCGACGAAGAGAAAAATGTACGCAGCAATAAAAAGCGCATGGGGGTTTAAAAGTGAAAAAGAAACAAAATAATAATAAAAATAAAAAACACATAAAAATAAAAAAATAAAAAAGTTAAAAATTTCTAAAAAAAACTAAAACATGAACCAAAGTGGCCGAAGGTCACGGGCACCCACTAGTATATATAATGCACAAGAGGAGGCTGAGATGAAATTTTCATGTATCCCCCCAAACTTAAGTTAGGAAAAGTGTGGCATGGTCTAAATAGAAATCAAGGTGTTGTAAGAAACATGATGAACAATACCAAATGTTGGTGGGAACTTGAGTGAGGTCCAGCTTGAGGCAAAATCAATGGTATCCACCATTACAATTATCGCAAAACAACATCTGATCAGCATCGTTTATCCTCTGACATACTTAACATGGATAGTCAAGTGAAGGAATTTAAGTCGACATGATGATGGTAAGATACAAGTTCAGCAGATGGCAGGGCACATAGTTTCTGGAGTGATCCCGAATTGTGCGTTTGTCAACTCCTTATAACTCCAACACACCTAAAGCCCTGATCGCCTTAATCTTCAAGATAATGCAACTAGAATAAGTGTTTAAAGTATCATTAGGTTGTCGCTAGAAATACACAAACTTACCAACATCAAATTGTTTCACCTTAAGTTTGTAATTACCACCTTGTGTGTGCATACCATAAGGTGTTTCAATGTTGTGCAATGGAGAAGTTCTCCATGGCCATGGGCATAACCCTCCTGAATAAATTAGCCCTTTCTGCGATGACCCTAGCTTAAATGGCTTGGGAGTCCAAGTCCACAACATGGTCCATTTGAGCAACAATGGAAAAGGGTGGAATGGGATTTCTCTCAAAAAGTAAAAAGTAAGGAGAAAAATGAAACAAAGAAGCATGTTTAAACATCATGTAACCCATGGTAATGTAAGGTAAGGCCAGGCCCTAATCCTTTTTGTTCTAAGTGAGGCAAATCTTTCGAAGTCCCTTCTTGCATGTTTGAACCATCTTCTTTGCAAGGCCATCAACTTGGGGATGATCCCTTGAAGCCCGACAATGATCAATGAAAGTACAATCGAATAGGTCTTGGAATTCTCCTTTGAATTTTGATCCTTGGTCAGGAAGGCACTCAACACAAGCCCCAAACCTATTTAAGACCTATTGTAAAAGAGCCTAGTTGGTGTTATGTGATGACTTGTCCGGCAGCGCAACAAGCTTGACCCATTTTGAAAAATGTTCAATCATAATCATGATGTAGACATTACCCCTGGAGGTTTGTGATAATTTTCTAGTTAAATCACATGACTAGCGATAAAACATGCCTTGAATAAATAGTGGAAAAAACGTGAAATGTTGAGAGGAGAAGGAAGTTTTCATTCTATCACATTGTTCACACCTAGCAATGGCATTTCGGACTTGAACATACATACCTCTCCAATGGTAATGAGGAGCGAGAAGGTTATAAGTACGCTTAACTCCAAAGTGTCCAAGCTCCAAATGTACCTTCTGAATAAAACTAGGCCATTCATGTGGTGGCAAAACCACTTTGTCGCCTTATGGAAGCATCGGACAAGGTGATTGTCCCTCCATGAATAGCATTTGGACCGTTGTTGTATGCAATCTTGTTGATTTGATGTAACTTGGGAAGGGTATTCCCCATGCTAAAGAAACCTCAAAATGTCCAAATCTTCCCATATATCCATAATGGGATGCTCAACCAAGTTACATTACAATAGTGCAATATAATTATATGTATAAGATACATGTATTGTTGGAATCTGGTCAAAATCTTACTTGACTTCTGAGAAATCTTTAGAGGTAGTGAGGGGTCTCTATGACATGGTATCCGTGTTTTGATGTGTAATACTAGGTCAGTGAATAACCTTGAACTCATATTCTTGAAATCTAAGCGCCCAACAAGCTAACTTATTAGTAAGCTTGTTGTTGGTCATCAAACACTTGAAAGGCTAGTGGTCGGTATACAAAGTGAACTTGGTGCCATAAAGATAGGGCTTGAAATGTATGACGGCCCATATAATAGCAAGACACTCCCCCTTGTATGAAGAATTGTTGCTTCAGAATGCATAAACAATAACATATTCCTTGCCTTTCTCATCAAATTGGCCAAGAATAACACCAATACCAAGAACACTTCAATTAGTGTGTAGAATGAAAACCTTGCTGAAATCAAGTCTTCTCATAATGGGGAATTTTGAAAACTTTTCCTTGAGTGTTGAAAGCTTCCTGAGCCTCTTCACTCCATGTCCAAGAAACATCCTTCTTTAACAATGCATAAAGAGGATGAGCAATAGTAATAATGACGCACTCCCAACTCCTTGAAGGACTCAAATGTGAGTCCAAGTGAAAGACAGCGGAAGAGGGAAGAGTCGGGACGCGCTCCCTAGCTCACAACACTTTGAGGGGTAGAGGGGCGTGTTGGAGCTCCGGGATGGGACTAGGAAGAGTTGACAAGCTTATTCACTCACACGGGCCTGCACATAACCCACACAAAGTGGTTAGTGCATAGTTGGAGCACCTTTGGTGCTAGGACGAGCCACGAGCAACACGGACACACAAGACTCACCACAGCCCGGACTTGGGGGAAGCCATCACCTTCCCCCTTATAGTATACTCTAGACCTCTCCACGGGGCCCACATCCAAATGGCTTTTCTTTCCCGGGACTCCCGCATGGGAGTCCCGAAATCTCACCAGCTAGGACTCTTGGGACTTTGGAACCCCATAACTTTCCGAGCAGACCTTGGATCGAAGTGCGGTCTAAAGCAAAGTTGTATCTCTCATTGAGAGCTTTTCAACGGTATGTCGCACGTCGTCTGCAGCCAAGTAAATTGGGTCCATTCTCGACTTTTTCTGGTCGGGAGTCAAACTAGCAGTTTGACTCCCGACCCTTCTTTCAGCCATAACTTGTGTTTTAGATGTCCAAATGAGCAATGTGAGCCCATTTTAGACATCTACGTTCTAAGAGATTTCCAATGATATAAAGAACGCCACTAACCATTGAGTTTTGACCCCTCAAATTGGTCTCTAAAATTTTGGGAGTCCACCGGGACTCCATCTCCCAAAGTGGGAGTTGCCTTGGGAGTGTGAGGGCTCACTCCCTCACACTCTCCTACACTTTCGGGAGTCTATGATGTGATTCCCGGGCTTCCTCTTGGCCCGCACCCTTGCAACCCCTTTGCCTTGGTCGCGAGCCCAAAGCTAGGGTTGCGACAGTACCGTACGTCCGGCTCTCCTTTTGGCGTCCGGCTCTCCTTTTGGCGACGTCAGAGAAAGTTACTAAGTCCAAAAGGAAAGGGGAAAAGTTTTGAGGTATCTGGGAGAGATGTCTGCGTTCAGAGAGCTCAATCATACTTTTGTCGGCTTGCACCATCTCCTCGTCTGGAGCTTCTGACAAAAGTAGCCGTTGAGAGCTGAAGTTGCTCGTTTTGCCATCGTTGCGCGGTTGACATTTCTGAGCTTCTCCCGTTCTTTTTAGCTTGGCAAGGCATTGTCCGATCTGCGCCTACTCCTTCTCCGGAACTTCTGACGAGAGTGGTCATTGAGAATTGGGCTCGCTCGTTCAGCCATCGCCACATGATTAGTTTTTCCAAACATCTCCTCTTCCTTTCGAACCTTTCGTCTGCGCCTTTGGAGTGACTGAGGGCGCCGGAGCTTGATCAATCAAGTTCTTATTCCAGAGATGAACGCTTCTCGGTAGGGAGGCGCTTGTTTCGTGAAAATTCGATTCGGGATCTTGCACCGGTCGGGCAAATCGGCCCCTTGCTGATGAGTTACCGCCGCTGCCTGGAATTGGGGAGGTGAAGGTGTCGTCGCCATCGTCGTTGTGAATCGGCTTGCTGTTTCCAAGCTTGTCGATTTCTTGATGGTCGCAACGTCCGGCCTCCTGGATTCTATCAACAACTTGGTGGTACTCATTCAGCTTGGGATCTCTTTGCTCTTCTGAATTAGAGTAGAAATTCATCATTGCCACTATGGAATTGCAAAGAAAACACACAAAAAAACGAGGAGGGAGCTATGGAGGGGGGGGCGCTCTCTAATACACTCATAGGGAACGGAGAGCTCATCACGAATAGAGCCGTTGTGGAGAGGTGCAGAGTATATTATAAGGGGGAAGGTGGTGGCTTCCCCCAAGTCCGAGCCATGGTGAATCTTGTGTGTTTATGTTACCCGTGGCTCGTCCTAGCACCAAAGGTGCTCCAACTATGCACTAACCACTTTGTGTGGGTTGTGTGTAGGCCTGTGTGAATGAGTAAAGCTTGTCAACTCTTCCTAGTCCCATCCCGGAGCTCCAACACACCTTTCTACCCTTCAAAGTGTTGTGAGTTAGGGAGTGTGCCCTGATTCCTCCCCCTTCCGTTGTCTTGTACTTGGACTCACTTTTGAATCCTTCAAGGAATTGGGAGTGTGTTAATGATGGCATAATATATTAGCTTTGGTGCTTGATCCAGGTTTTAAAAGCATGCAATTAGTTACCATGTATATAGGTCGAGAAAATGTTATTGCTCTTGTTGCTAAATATGAGGTTGAATTGTTCCTACTTTTACTAACAAAGGTTGCCAAGTTGTTGATGCTTTCCAATGGTGCAAAATTTGAAAATATTGAAACTCAAGTGTATTCTAAAAAAATATTTTCCACCACAACAACAAATGCAAATACTTATATGGATTTAGTTTCAAAAGAACTTATTGGCTACCACTAGTATGTTATTGATGCATATAATTACAAGTGTGCATTGTTTTGGTGGCACAAAAA
>Ga0209208_10004679_pt1 | contig 19313 bp, 16 predicted proteins | sample S1TSphfallax_3_FD_187694 | JGI IMG/M metagenome (GOLD analysis project Ga0209208, IMG submission 187694) | Host-associated microbial communities from peat moss isolated from Minnesota, USA - S1T2_Fd - Sphagnum fallax MG (SPAdes) (version 2) | ecosystem: Host-associated > Plants > Peat moss >... | reverse complement strand
TAAAATTATATTTATATTACCTAAAGAACCACAACCTTTTAAAAACAAGGCAGCACCTCACCCTGGTTCAAGTTCTAATTCAATTTTAAAAATAAGTCGATTAATATCTGGTTAGGGTTTTAGGGTTTAGGGACCTTAATAACCTAAACCCAAACATGCTAAATCCAAGAACATGCCAACATTAATAAGACCAGAGATTGGTGACTCTATTTTTGCAACAATTTAAACACTTTGTATTTAAGGTCTAGAGTGGCAGATTATGTAATTTTCTTAACCACATTATATGACATAATCTTCTGGGGATGATCATAATAGAGTCATAATAGTGACCCAAAAAATGAATGTCTATTGAAAATGTATTCTTGAAGTCTTTGAGTCTACCATGGGAATGGCATTGCATGTGTCAGCCTATGCTACCGTAGACTAGGGTCAGTTTCCACATTGACAAAACAAATTTTATTTTATTTTTCAAAAAATGATTTTTTAATTTTTTTGAAATTATATATATTTTTTCAATCATCTACTATAATATTGTGAAAAGAGTAGTGAAATTATTCATAGTGTTCACATCCATTCCAAATATCATGCTATATTTGTGGGTTGGTTGTGTTGGAAATCTCTGGGATCTCTCAAAACTCCACTAATTTATTCATATATCGAAAAAATCACCACCACTGGGAAACATCAACATGACTCTAAGTTGATTAGAGTAACCCAAAATTCCACCAGTATAATGAATCCATTCCAACATTCTAACCATTTCCATGAGTGTGAAAAATCAACATTTTAACATAAAACTTGTAAAACCCAAAGTATGAAACTGCATATTTGAAAGTAAAACCTTAAGACAACAACCCAATGCAAGGATTGCTGTCCTAGACCCAACAAAACAATGTGCAATATTATGTCTCCTATAAATAATATAAGCCAAAGAACTACCAATTACTAATTAGTAATTTTGATTTTTAAAAAAGCATATTAATTATCAATGGGTTTTTGTTCTAAGTCAGCTCAGGCAAATAATGAAAAGAACATGCTGGGATTTTTGTAGTCTATTTTCAAGATAGTGTTAATTAGTGTAGTTGGGATCAGGTTCATCCATAGCCATATATAATGGAATATAATGGCTTGTATAACTGAAATTTGGGTACTTTAAACAGCCTGAAACTGGGTTTGAATCACTATTTTATTTTTTATTTTTTATTTTTTAAATAAAATTTGTGACATAGGCAAAGTGGTGATCATCCATAAGACAATTAAGTGAAATTTTGGTGTACACATTTTTGTTTTCATTTCATCTTTTGATGTCATTTCTTTCTATCTCCTAAAACTGTAAAATATCAAGAAATTCCAGGTTTGTTCTGCTCCCTGGGTACAATCCTGGTGATGAACTGGGGGCTGATGCGAACCCCAACTAACATATATTATACCTATGTAAGAGTGAAACAATGTTTTTTATCTGACAAAATTTGTCATTTTTGTGACCAAAACATTTGGAAAATGTTCTACTATAAATTTGATTTTTTTTTTCTAATTTTTTGGAAAATTTTGTCAAATTTTCAATCTCACAAAAAAAAATTAAAAACCTTGGAGTAGTAGAGTCTCTGTGAATGGTCTTAATTTACTTATTCTGCAGCAACTGGATGATGAGGTCGAGTAGAGCTGCTAAACTAGGGTGTGGGCACAAGAGGTGTGATGGCTGCCTAATTATGCAATGCCTTCCAGCATGCTCATGAATTAGTGGTTGCCGTGATCATTAGTTGAACCCTCAAATCTGTCATTGGGTGCAAAGCAGATGCAGTTGCAATACTCTTCAGCATGACTTGGAAAGAGAAATCCCAATAAATCCAATGAACACGATGGGTTATCAATCTCACTAGTTGTTATTTTGCATGCAAACCCAGTTACCTTCGTGTTCTATCTAGTACCCAATATGGGATTAGGAAAAGATTTCTAATGTGGAAAATCAGAGTAAATTGTTTCATGGAATGTCATGATCTATATTAATTCAAGGATGGTGTTATTATGGAATCAAAAGTATGATTCACTGTGACCCAAGATCAAGAATTTGTTGATGTAATTTGGATTTGAGTATGTTGAAATTCAAGTTTGATTTCACTAATTGAATCCACCATGCTAGTTGGGTTACCATATGCTCATTTGTGTATTTTTCCCACTAGCTGTTGCAGAGTACTTGTGGCTTTCAAACATGATTTCTAACATGTTTCTAGTAAAGGTTCCATGCATTAATTGCTTTTGACATTGGTTTCATATGGCGTGGATGTCTTCATTGAGTGCTGGAAATTGAACCAAGACCTTTCTTTGAATTGGAGCCCTTTCAAAAAGATTGGTATATGAACTATATGACCTTTCTCATGCTTTTTCATGCTCATATTTCTTTTTCCAAAAAAAGGCATTTATTTCGGCAACTAAATATGGTTGACTAATTCCTTAGTGTATATTAACACTATTACCTCCATGTCAAAGGTGGTATTTAAGCCATAGTTTTAACAAGAGCAACATGGTTGCCCAAACTTTATAAGACTAGAAGGTCATGATTTTCAGCCATTGATTTCACAACCCCTAGTATAATTTGGTTATTAATAATAGGTACAATCTTTGCATTGTTTAATGGTGAATTGTACAAATATTTGCAAAACAACTATGTGGTGCAAGTGGTGCAAAGACCTCATTTTGTCTCCCTTGAACTATTGGGTTCAAGTATAAGAACATTTAAAATTGTCAATAGTTTGCCTTTGATTAATTGAGACATAACCAAGGAGCTAAACTAACATTCCTAACAAATGTCATGCACTACCACATTGGCACCTAGATCTATTGTTGTCCACATATCACACAAAATAACTTAGAAACAGCTTAACAAGTGCATCATACTTAAACCACCCCCCTATTAATGGCTAAGGTCTTGTTAAACTAAATAACCATTTAAGAAAGCTTATGTTGAGAAGACCAATTGCTTAGGTGCAAATGTGAATCCCATTGTTGGTCGCATAATTACAATATCCCCAAATCTCCAAATAAATGTCAATCATTGTGAAAAAAAAATTTAGGATTGTCTTACAATTTGACCATAGGAATAGGTTTCTAAGTCTACTTGGTGCACCAAGGGCAAAACCATTTTCCAATTCTCCATTGCCGGAATATATAAACTCCAATACAAAGGCACAAGATTTCTAATGCTACAAGTGATGTTTTGTAATCATTATTTGTTAGAAAGAAGAAAACTAATGGTTGGAAAATTGTTGCACTCACTTGGTGGGCATCTAAACACAAGTAAGTCCCAACAACCTAGGGAGGCCGCTTTCAAATATGACAACCTAACATGCAAAAAAAAAGGGGGGGTCTCGTATATTCTTTGGATGTAAAATTTGTAAAACTTTTCAAAATAAGATTACATGTGAATATTATGGGTAGGAAACAATTTAATTAATATAGGGTTTAGAATAAAGGCTCCAATTACCTTTTGTTTAAGATTAATAATAGGGTAAAATTAATGTGGTAAGACACATGTCAAGCAAGTTGAAAAAATGTTAAATGATTTCTAATAACTAATGTCTTGGTGTAATTGGTTGTCAAAGAAAATCCTTTTTTTGAAATTTTGCAAATGACCCATAATATTACATAACCCCCCTAAGGGTGGATGTAAAACCTCATAACCAATATTTTTCCAGATTATGTATAAGTAAGACAAAAATTAACAAAGAGAGGTTATACATTGTGATTTATGAGGGGAAAGCCAATTTGAAGCTTGAAAACCTCTAAACAAAGGGTTATGTATAACATTTTGATACAAGAAAAACCTTGCAAGTAAATATTTAATTTTCACATGATCAACTTAAATATTCCAATAATTTGGAGACTTATTTTCACAACTAATATATATATAAAAGGTGTTATAAAAAAATCATCCTCTCAAAAAAAAAATGTCATTGTGGAACCAAAAGTTGCAAAGTGCCAATTTGATCCCCCCCCCCTGCCCCCCCAACACACACACACCCCCCCTAAAAACCAAAATTTAGAAACCCCAATTTTTTTGTAGGAAAAAAAAATCTAATGGTGTATATGTGATGTTCTATTTTCTTGGTTTTTAGCAAATAATGACATGTATTTTTACGTAAAGTATATAATATTCCATGACTATTTTTTTATATATAAAATAACATGTTAAAAAATTGTTGTATATTAAAACATTATATAATTGTAAAATGTAAAAAGTATAAATACCCCTTCACAAAATACCCTTTTATTTCAAGTTTTCACCAAAATGACAAGTGACTGAACTACCCAAGCCCAACGAAGTTGATTTGACAAGATGTTGCCTTGAAGTTGGAAGGTGGGATGAAAAACTTATACATTACTTAATGGAAACACACATATTATAAATCCTTCCACTATTTAAATATTTGGATATTGATGCACAACAAAAACTTTGGGGTTCCCCTTTAAGAACCTAAAAATATCCATCAATTCCCCATGTGTTTTGCACATTTTCTTGTTTCCCCTTTATATATTCTTTTACATGGTGAAATCCACCATGTTCTTGTAGATTTGCTTGCAAGACATGAATTTTTTTTTTTAATCCATTATAGAAAAACTACTCAATATAAAAGTCCCCTTGAAGTGCATTCTCAAAGGGGATATCTAACGGGTTTTGTATATGCATCACCCATTGGAAGTTGAAGGACATAATTAGGGATTTTTGTGTATATATATATGCCTTTTGTGAGTTGAATTAAAAGAAAGGGTGCATTCATTATAAAACGAGCCAAGGACTACATGTACACACATAAAATCCTACACCCTCATGATTTTGAAAAATGATTACATGAGTTGTATGGATTATAATTTAATGAAATCACTTTCAAATTGTTTATATGTATTTGTGAATTTTCATCACAATGAATTTTTTGCAATTTCATATGTTTCACTGGTCATAAAGGGTCAAATCATGATTAAAAAAGCCAGGGGCGCCAAGGTAAAAGTCCTTTTCCAAGGACTACACATTACAATTGTCATTCTTGTGTTGGTTTGTTATTTATTATTTTTATTTTAAATACCCCATTTAACACTACATTTTAAATATAAATACATTTTGATTACAAAATGATATGTATATTATGCATTCATGCCCATTATCACATATATATGAACAACTTTTGTTAAAGTCACATTTTCAAAATCCATAATTTTCAAAGTCAAAAGCACTTTTGAACCAAATGTGTTCAAATTGGTTATAAAAACAATTTTCATCAGTTCAAGTCCTTTTTCCCTTCTAATTATCAATGTTAAAATCCTCTCCAATTTTCAATAACAATGGTGCACATTTGATAGAAAAAAAGATGTTTAAAAAAAACAAGGACTGTCCACTTTCGAAATTTGAGTGCTTTGAACATGCAAAAACATTATTATTTGTATCAAGATTTGAGAATGTAAACTTTGCAATTAATGGAAAATATTCCCAAAAAAATTATGACAATCCGAACTATTATGCTTCCCTTGTGATTTTTCAAACATACAAAAATGCAATTTTAAGGAGTGTCCATTCATTTGGGTGGCTCCTGTGACTATGATTTTACCTTAAAGTGTATAGCAAGGAATGGATAGTTTGATGTCGACTAAATGTTAAAAGTTTGAACATCCTATCTCTTATGTAAAACCAAACTATTAATTTTTAAAAATTGTGGATGACAACATATTAATGATTATGAGGGCATAATATCATTAAAATTTTGAATATATATTTTATTTTTATTTTCCTAACAATCCTTTCTTAGTGTCGAAATGTGCTTTTAATCATTAAAACTACATAATTTGAAGAACTTCCTCAAAGAAAAAATGTATTTTTTAATATAAAAAAAAGCAAGGTTGCATTTTCATGAATATTGAGTGTGTTATATAATTTTTTATTTTTTTTGGTGAATATATTCTACTTCATTTGGAATGATGTTAAAGAAAGGTATGTTCAATAAAACTCAATGGATAATGTATCATTGAAGGTTTGAACCACATATTATTTTTAAAAATATTGACATGTCTATTTTTGTTGACATCTACACATTTGATTTACTTGAATTTTTTTATTAAAAAAAACTAATTACATATTGTTTGAAAATTCATGGAAACATGTGTCAATTAAACTTTTGAAATTGGCATTATCATCCTATAATGGGCTCTATCCAAAACATCTTTTACTTTTCATCCTAGAAATAGTCACAACTTAGGGAGGGGAAAAATACTTCCATTTTGTAAAACAACCCACTTAAGCTACTTTCCATCCATACTATTATTAACATCACCTTGTAGGCATAGATGAGTAGAGAATGTCACCTTGTTAACTACTCCCAAATAATAGCCATGTGAAGGCTCCCAACCCTACAACATTTGAATAAGATCAAATCACCCACTTTAAGAAATGTGGACAAACCTTTAAAGGTAACAAATGTGTCTTGGTTGACAGATCTGTAAGTTGAAATGCAATGATTGCATTGATCCTACATGAAATAGGATGTGCCATAAACTTGTGAAACAATCTATCAATTGGTTGAATGTCATCACGGAGCATGTATGTGGGGTTTTCTTGATCAATCACATGTGTGATATGCTAGAATGTGCAACTATAAATAGGCTTCCAACCTTTGAGATTTGTTGAAAAAAAATTTCGGGCTCGAAAGAATAGTTCATGATGCCCGATGAATTTATGCATGAAAATGGATGTGATCTTTGCCTTTCACATCCATTCTCCCAACCTATTTAATGGATGGTCTTCCATGTCATCAAATTTCACAACAACATAGTCCCCCACATTACATCCTATCCCATTAAAGACTTCATGTGACATTTTCTAAATAACTTCATCAACCAAGTTGGTGGTCTCCATTGTAAGGACCCCTTTTTCTATCCCATACCTCTATAGATATGTCTTTGTCATGTTGAACATTATCTTTGACCCATTCCCTAGATGCCACCTTACAAAAATACCCTTCTTTTCTCCTAGATCTTTACATAGGCATGGTGGCAAAACTTGTTTCAACTTCTAGAGTTGTTGAACCTTTTCCTTTAAAAACACAACAAAAGTGCCCAATCCATGAATCCATGAACATGATGCACTTATCAAAACATGCACAACCCCACCCCATGAAACATTTAACCCTAAAGTAAACAATTCATTGACAATTACATTAATTAGATGTTTCCAACCTAAGTATGTTAGCAAATGTCATGCAAGCAAATGATCAAATGAGAAAAGAAACTAGAAAGTTCAAATGTCAATTGCCTAAAAGCAAGAAATGGGCAATAGGTATGCAAATGATCAAACATCAATCTAAACTTTAAACAAAGTTAAGGTCTAACCCAAATACACATCAAACATACCATAATTTTTGCAAGCCAAAAGAATGAGCAAGAAATGAACAAAATTATTTAGGTGGGCAAGTAATGGCCTTCACAAGGAGTGCTCCAACCAAATCAACAATCTACCACTTTTACATTACGTAAGGTGTGAATGTATCCTTTCAAGATTGGTGGTTTGATCAAGTGTTACAACTCTTTTTATTGTGATCAACTTAAAATGAAGATATAAAAGGGAACTCGTCCAACCACCATACAACCTACCATCCTATATGCTAAAGGATACAACATTGCAAAACTTTACTTTCTTTGAACATCCTAATTCTAAAAGTTGTTATAAATGTAAATACTCAATGACAAGATGGATTTGGGAATATTCTAAGATGTCCAAGAAATTAGGCTTCAAACCTAACTTGTGCTTCGTGATTGTTGGGTGGCATGCCTTGTGTGGTGAACAATGGATATATTAAAGCAATAAGCAAAAGTAGTTTTTTTAAAAAATTGCATTGCCACGTAAGCAACTTGAGACAAAATGGCAAATTACCACAATAATTGGTTACAACTATATAATCAACTAACAAGGTAGTAAGCAAAAGCAATTCAACAAAGAAGTGGTATGTTAAAGTAACAAGCAAAAATAGTTTAACAAAAAAGTACATTGCCACAAAAGAAACTTGAAAAAAAATGACATAGCCACAATAGTTGTTTATAGCTATATAATCAACTTACACAACTATGCACTTGTAGGTCCATGATCTTCTTATTTTATCCAATATTGTAACCAACATACAATTTACAATTCAAGGTATTTTGGATACATAGCCACTCACGCATTGTATTGCCAACATGTCTTTGAAATGACATCATCAAATGTTTGTGGTATTTAGTTTGTTGAAAAGGGAATGAACCATATCTATCGATTTGCAATTGTCCATGCAATGACATGAAACCCAACCTTGCATGATACTATATACATGGATTAGGAAATCTCATTCTCCCTCTTGTTGGTATTGATGTGTACATAGCTTGATGCCTTCTGCTCAAAGCTATAACATTGGAATAGATGTCATGTGGCCCATCTATTTTGACATCATCAAGTAATTTGCCATTAACTACCGATAGTCAATATTAAAAAAAATTCAATGAACATCAATCAAACCATACAATTTTTTATTGTAAAGTGGTGGTCTAGTTTAATTTTGAATAAAACTAAGACAAATAAAGTTCACATGTGATTCAAGTTATTATAGAATCATTGTTGAATGTTTTACCATAACTACATTTTTCAAATTTGTGATATTCTCCACCTTTGAGATGATCTATTTGCTTGTAATATGGAAAGCTCATAGGCATGTGGTTTCTAAGGAGGACTGGGAGATCATGCATTGAACACTCTCTATTTTTCACTCCTAATTGTGTAAGCTTGATGGTCTCCATTTTTAGCTAGATGATCATCTTTTCATGTTGCAAGTTCAAAATTTTAGGATATGTGTTCCAAGGGCCTAACCATTAGCTGTCAAATAACATAGTATATTTGTTTGTTACAAGTTTATACAATCTAAAGTTTGCATGGATGAATTAACATTTGTCTATGTAGTACACATTTTGGAACTACTATATGACATCCAATATAAAGTGCCTAATTTCAACATCCAAAAGTTATGGGATGTAGATGGGTTTCTGCTAGGTGGCATACTTATCATGTATGGGGCTACACCACTTGTTCCAATACATATTGTTTTTTTATGTTCATTTTGGATATTACAAATAGTGGGGAATGTCAAGACCATAGTACATTGTGGGCATCACAATGACACACCTTGCCATCTTTGGTTGTCCTAATAACTTCATGGGTGTGGATACTAATGTTTGATGTTGCAATGGGCTAATCACCATCTTTTGACATTACATTTTACCATCCTACTTTTCCAACAATATTTTGGTGCATACAATTGTTTTATTTTTCACCAAGTAAGCACCTAAATCCTTCCCTATCATGTAGAGAGAATTATTTGCAAATTCAATGTAAATTAGGGTTGTTAAAACTAACATGATGTGCCATTTTTGCATCAGTCATCACATTGGCGTCAATTGTGACACATTAGTTTATCAAGTCAAAACTACAAAAAGCTCAACTTCTTGGTGGTAATGGCAACATGTATTCCAAGTTGTTAACTTATGCACCCACCAAGATTTAAAAACATGGAATTTTGTGAATGCAACTTCTACATTTGGAAATTTGGACTTGAAAGCAATAAAGAACTCCAATTGCAATCACCAATTTTCAATTTTGTTAATACACCATGTTAGTTTGACATCATACACCAATATGGACTTAAAGTGTATAAAAAAACAATATTCACAATCATTATGATTAATACTCAAAGGATACACCACATTAAGCATTGCAAAACACAATGGAAACACTTAAACACATGAAAAGTAGTATTTGGGTCCCCAAAATCAATAGACTTTTTTTTGTTGAAATCTAGGACATGTTAATAATCTATTAAGCACATTATGCATTGTAAAGAAACATTGAACTAACATCAAGGAATCTTTTGTTAAACAGAAAAACACTATAATCAATTAACCATGTAATTAGCATTAATTAAATAATTGTAACAAACTGGGTAAAAGCATGAATAGGGGGATTTTTTGGACTGTCACATTTCTAATGATTTCAGATTACATAAAAATGAAAAATTTAAAGTCATCCAAAATTAACACTATCAATTTTTTAATTATTCGTGTTTTCATAGACTTTAATGGGAATCATCATTAAAAAATTTAATGAATTCTAAAAAGATTATGGACTCATAATGGATTTTTGAAATGACAACACTACATCTATCACATAAAGAAAATGAAAAAGGTGGATTCAAAAAATATGTCAAAGTAGTGTCAAAATAAAAATCAAAAAATAAAGCATCATCAAATGAATAATTTATTAGTGAAGTGCATTGAAATTTTTTTAATTTAATTTCTTTTTAAATGATGTCATTGTTATAAATTTTATCCTTGAAAGTCCATTCACATTAAATTTTTTAATCTTTTGCATGGATTTTTTTATCAATCACATGTTTAGGGATATTCATAGGTTGGTCTATTAATATTTATGATTAAAAGAATAAGGGATAATTATAGGATTTATGGTTTGATAATTGTTAAAATTGCAAAAAAATCATTATCTTGGATTATGGACTTTCAAATGCCACACCTAAGACACCTAACCATGTTTTCACCCAACTAAACACACATTCATGACATAAAGGAGGACATTGCTTTAAATAAATAAAGAAAAGCAAAGGAACCAAAAACTTGGTATAACATAAGTAATGGACAAGCACATTTAGGATAATTAGCACAAATGAACCACTTACATCACTTTTCATATTGCAAAAATTCATGACTCTAATGACAAAAAGTAGAAGGTTACTTTGATTCAGCCTTATGGTCCTAAGAATGGAATCATAAGCACTCAAGAACCATAGATCTCCACCATAGCAATTTTGACAACATTTCAAAGCACATAAGAAATGAAGATTGTTTTTACCTCTGGACTACCACTTTGAATATGTTGATTTTTCCCCTTAACATCAAAGCTCCATTAAATGTAGGAAAATAAACTCCATTAGTTATCAATCAAACCATAGGAAAATTGCATCACAATCAAACCACAAAAAAATTACATCATCAAGAATTCAAAAGCCATGAATGAACAATTATTAAAAGATGTGAAAAATGAAAAGGAAGAATGATTTCTTGTGAAACGTGTAGATACTGAGTTGCATGTGATTCATAAAGTTTTATTCCAATCCTCCCCCTGATAACATCTTTACAGTTAGGAAAAATTGTTGTTTCCTCATTCCATTAGTTGATCACAAGATTATTGGTAAACTCAAAAAGGGAGTTTCCATGTTTTTCCTTCCTATTGTGCAACCAAAAAGCATGACACTACATATCTAAAAGTGTGTACATCTATGTGATCTTCTTGATGGTTTGCCTATCAACACCCAAAATTTTAACAATGCTTCACCCACTGATCAATAATTGTGAAGATGCCAATGTACAAACAATATCTTTTGCCAACACAACGTTGGATAGATGTTTGCCAACATGGTAAAGTATGCCAAAATAATATTCATCATGTAGTCACAGTCACATTTATGGCATAAACATGTAAAAACTTAGTCAAATTTTTTTTAATTTTCATTATGAAGCAATGGTGCACTCCATTGAGTTTATGGTTAGCAACACACAAAATGTGAGGAATTTTAATGTAAGAAAAATGGATGAAAAATATTTTTTAAACTAGCTAGGATTTTAAATTTCAAACATAATTTTATATGAAAATTTTAGTACATTATGATTATAATATGAAAAAATTCAAAACACATTGATACATATTAATGCTTCATCCATTTGAAAGTATAAAAAATTCAATTATAATTATACTTTCATAATATTTTCATATATTTGTTCAAAAGTGGGACACATACTTTCATGTATTTGTATTTCTAAAAATGTACTTAAATGCATATTAAAACATGTAATCTTTTAATATTATTCAATGAAGCCAAAAAACTTCTTTTTACTAATCATTAAAATATAATATATTCATGAGTTCAATGTATTGAAACTTAATTTATGGATATTTTTCACCAAAAAAATCAAGTATCACTCATTGGCATACTTTACCATGTTTTCACCCAAGTCAAATGAGTGGTTAATCCTTCTCTCAAATTACCCACTATCTCACATGGTTTTGTTTAGCAATAGAAGTATCCATCAAATATAGGGGTAACATACCTTTCAAAATTGAATGCCTTAAAAACTTCTCAAAAACAAGATATTGAAAATCTTGGTTTACCCCATCACTTTTGTTGCAACGTAGATCATTATACTTCGAAGAATCTCTGCACATACCTTCTAGACCTATCTACCATATGCATCAATGGACTTTGTGGCACCACCTTCAATAACATGCATAGTCTCAACAACTTTAGTTTCAATTTGTTTTTCAACTTATGCTTAAGCTCTTTTGCAATCTCAGCAATGTTGGACCCTATTGCATGTGTTTTTTTTCTATTTTCTCTTGTACCACTTGCGGTAGGCTCCTTTGCTATGTCCAACATCCACCATGACAACCCTTGTGGGTTCCTTATAGGTGCTTGGACACCCTAGTTACATGAGTGTATTCCTTGGAAACTTAAGGAAAATGCATTCAAAACAAGAATGTTAGCACCATTAGAAGTTGAAAGTTGAATTCCACATGCCATGTAAACAAGGGCAAGCGAAGTAGGTGCAAGATTCAATAGTTCAATTACAATGTTTTTATGTAATTTTAATGTGCGTGTTGCACAAACATGAGTAAGTAAATTGTCACATTCGTCAACTTGGTGATGCATTCTCAAGTTCAATTTTTGTAGAACTTAACTATTGAGGACTTTTAGGAGGATTGTAGAATTTTTCACAATCAGAATCATCCTTTAATGATTCATCAACTATGCATGTACATTTCAAAGTTTCCCAAACAACATTATTTACATGATCACTCTCTATTTGAATCAAACATTTTTTCATGTTTATGGCAAACAAGTCGAAAAACATTACAAATCGACCATTGCCAATGACATACTACACTTACAACTTTGCCATTGCTAAAAAACCTTCAAGAAGATGCTAAAGTTTGCAACATCACCTTTCAAAATCCCAAGTACATGCACACCCATTCTAAAGGTCCAGATGTCAATCAATCCATAATGCACATGTGCCCTAATTGTTGATGAATTGGATGTACAGTGAGCCAATATTAATTCATCCATACCATTCCATCATTTGCCATCCATAATCATTAGTATGTGAACTAGAGAGCTTTTGTACACTATACTTACAAAAATTAATAATTTTTATGTATCAAATTATCATGTTCCACATGTAAACCATGTATTTAAAGATAATCCATAAATGTTTAACATTGACATAATTAAAAATATTTTGAAATATATGTATTATTCATCCAATGCCTTGTAAAATATCTTCAATAAATGTTCATGCAAGTTATAATGCTTTTGTGATGAAAAATGCTTAACATTTGTGTAAAAATAAATTTCCCAATTTTGTATTCTAATATTGTATTCCCTTGCTAAATTAAGCACACATTAAATAGTCAAAGGATTGGATACAACAATATGAAAGACCTTATTTCCAACTCAAAGTTATTGATAACAAACTACAATACTAACATTTGGATGGAAAAAAAAAATAGAATTCATAGAAATTTGTATTTTTACATGATTTTAATATAGTAAACCTAAGCAATGGTTACACGTCCAATGGCTCCTAAGTTTGTGAATGTATTGAAAAATGAAATCTACATTCTCTTGTTCAACATTGTCAAGAAGCCTTTTAACTTTAACTAGTTGTTTTGGAAGCAAAACCCTTAGTTTAGAACATTCAAGCACAACACAATTATCATGAATACCATTATCATTATGCCTTGAAAAGAAAGACCCTAACTAATGCCTTTACTTTTGCTAGATGGTGGCCTTTTGGCCCTCTTCATCTACTCCTAGTTATTGTCAAAAATATACAAAGCCCAATTAATAAAATGCACTTTCCCTCTCTACCACCCACCCCTTCAAAAATATGCCAAAGTAATCAACATTATCAAGTGGGTGAACATACAATGTGTCATACAACTTTGAAATTTCTAAACAATCCTCTACTCCAAAACTATCAAATGTTTTAACCTTCCACCCATTAGAATTTCTCCTTCCAAAAAACGTCACAAGTTCATCCTATGAAACAATGTTCAAATCTATGTCATGCCAAGTATCCAATCCAAAGGCACACAAACATAATTCCTCTCCAAACTCTTCCACAATCCATTGAGAATGCCACAAAATTTGGTTCTCCTTTTCTATTTTATCTTTTTTTTCTTGGATACAATATCTTCCTTTTTGGCAACTTTCAACAATGGATCTTCATGAACTTGGAATGCCATAACTAGCCCAAGTTCAAAAATCTCTAGAGTACACATTTGTTAGCAACAACACACTCTTCAAATTGCAACTTTGTTTTCAAAAAGAAAATAAATTAAGAGCATTTGTGTTGCCAAACTATAAAAGAATATTTAAAACCCAACCAATTAAGGTATCTAAAAACTTACCTTGGTTCATTGAATTGCAACCTACTAAAAATCTTGTCATCGTTAAAAGCTTCAAAAGATCCCACCATTGTTGAAGACAACATTTCAAATTTTACCTTAGAATATTCATCATCTCCAAGCATTGTTCCAAGTTGAACTATATGCCATTGGGGTGAAAGCACACTATGGGTGAACCATTTTTCACCAAAAAAGGTGATGTATAACAAATATCATAATGTGCAATAAGTTGAAATCTTGATGACATTATTTGTCAATCATAATCACAAGTAAAAAGTTTTAAAATGTGCATGACAACATTTTGAAACCCAAAGTTCATTTTGATCCAATAGTTCAATGAAGCAAATTGGATAAAATCAATGTATACAAAATATATAACACATATTTTTCAAAAGCCATAGGGTTTGTGATTCATGAAACATTACTAAACAAAAGAAAATTGAAAAAATAATGTAATGCTCACTTGTAAAATTTCCTCCTCTTTCATGTGATTTTTTCCTTTAAAAAAGTATTATGCCTTTGATTCAACAAGTGCAAAAAAACCACATTTTTTGATAATATATTCACCCAAAAAAATGATAATTCCTAAATGGTCTTAGATTTTATTAATAAATCAATATCATTCACCACAAAAAAATTCACCTAAAAATTCCACCTACAACCCTAGTTTTTTTGAAACCCAACCAAGGTAAATTTTGTGTACAAAATACCTTGCTTGCACCCTAAACTCTATATAATGAATTAGGTAAGTTCCTTTTTCCCTAATTAAGGATTCCTAAGTACATTACATGATTGAAGTAGGCACCAGTAGACCTAAGCTAGATTCCCTTTCATCTATATAATTTGCATTCCAAATATTTAATGCCCCTTGGAAACTGCAACAATAAATTCTTAACCCTAGATAATAAATTAGGTCATTTCCTAATCACCTAATTACAATTTTTTTGAGTACATTACATGATTATACTAGGCAACACTAGACCTCAACTACATTCACTTTCATGTACATATGTTGCCATTCCAAGTACTTAATGCCCCCTAGGAAATTGCAACAGAAACTTCTAAACCCTAAGTACTGAATTAGGTCAATTCCTAATCACCTAATTACATATTCATAAGTACCTATTCTAATACCAAAAAGGAAGGCAATGCAAGTTGCAACCCTAAAAACTGATACAACATTACGCAGCACAATGCCTACTGAACATAATCATTCAACACAAGTTAATTGCAAAAATAGACAAGCATTTATCTAATAGAGTTTTGACCAGCGAACTCCGCACAAATTCTGATCTTAGTAGATATAGTTGTGACTGAAATGAATTGACTTCAATTTCACATGGATACACTTACAACCATTGAGGAACAAGTTACAATGCTAGCATTTTTGCTTCCATCTGGTTCTTTTTCCAGCAAATAATGATTCTGTTGCTAATTGGGATCAGATCTCTCGTGTAAGTCTTCTCTTGAGCCTTCCTCAGTTTCCCACCCTCCTTCCAAGGTCAAATTCATCATCAATTAATGCAGACAAACATTGATATCAATTCTCACCCTCCCATGCTCATGAACCCAACATCTTCATTTTGATTGATGTAGATACAGCCAATGTTGAAAAGTAATCCCAGTTTAACTCAAACCATGCAAAGACTCCAAACCTCGCTCACAACAATGCCAACTCAATTTACTTGAATTCCCAACATCTACCCAAAAATATAATCTCATGATTCCCATCCCATCCTAGTAAGTTTTCTCCTTAACAGACCATTTCCACAATTCTCTCAGGCAAGTAACAAGGTGAATCAATATGGTGTGGATGTGGTACTACTAAAGCAAGAAACTTCCCAAACTTACTTGAGCTCAAACTTCATGTTTTCTATCATCTCACTGCCAGCAGAAATGGTTATAGATAGCCCTTGGGATTCGCTGTGCACAACAGAAGAGAATTCACAACAAATCTACTATGCCATCACAAACTCTCACACAAGACTTGAAGACCAACACAAAAATAGAATCTCTATAGAAAGTCCAACTCTACTATCTTATGAATTGCACACATCACTTAGTGTTTTGCAACCAAAAGAATTATCCTCTTGTCTCCTATTCGCAGCTTCTTATCCTCCACCATCCACCAGGCTCCACTACGACTCCCATTAAAAGCAAATAGCCACAACCTTCACAAAAAATTTTATTGCTAAACTTGAAAAGAAACATTCTCACAAAGCTCCACACACCCATAGCTCTCATCATCATTGCATCAAAGCCTTGCACAAGGTCAAAACCCTGTCATAACACCATCATGATTTTCTTGTGATTGGACCTTTGTGCTTGTTCATGATGAGCAAATGAAAAAATCAAAACAAAGATCAAAGAAAAAACTCTAATATTTCTAAAACCCTAACTTCATCACTCCAACTTCCATCATCCACATTTGTTGAATTTTTTTCCATTTACCCTCATTTCACACATCACATAATGACTTGATTTTGGAGAGTTACAAATTATTTAATAAATTTTCATGAAAAACCTCAAGAAAAGATGTGTCATAAACATTTTCTAAATGATACTTGAATTTTTATTAGGCTTAAAAATGACATCACATTATTGATTGTAGAAAATTCTTCTAGTTTGAATACAAGATAATTTCATGCAAAGTACTTTAAAATAGACAATGTCACTCTTTGAATGCATCAATGAGAATCAAAAGTTCCTTACCTTGGATTTTATGGTCAATCTTAGTAAGAGACTATTACTTTCCACCTGAATAAGAATAATAATTTTTCTTTTTGAAACTAGAATTTTAATGATTTTAAATTCTTCTGCTAGGTACTCTTGAAGATATCAGAGAAAGAACCAAAAAATACACACTATGATGTCTTCTCCTCATGCTCTGTGAGGAGAGTTGGCTACCCTGGTGGTTAGGGTTGAGGCTTTGTTCCTAGAGTTATCAATACAAGAAAAGAGAGAGACCCAATACCAACACCAGAACCAAGCTGTTATGAAAATTTAGATAGTTATAAGGATGCTGGGTTTACCATGCAATCAAGGTAGGGAATGACACAAGCAGCTTGTGCTGACAACATGCTTCATTCCATCTTGCCTTCCTTCCTGATAAACTGACAATAGCTGCACCACACATTGAGTCTGGTCACTCTTGAAAAAGGAGTCCATCGTGTTGCCCCAACCCAGGTCCATGTTGAGCAGTGACACCAAAATGGGTTGGAAAGCCATAGATCTTTGCACAGTGCACAGATCTTCAAATGTCTGGAGTACTTTGTCTTCTGACTTAGACATGTTACTCATGCTGCAAATGCTGAACCTAACGGATCTGTATCAATAAACAAATCAAAGAAACAAAAAGTTCCTATTAGAGTGAAGGAGAAATTGAAATTAGCACAGCTGCTGCTCGACTTTGTCTAGGTTTTTGAACCAACTCACAAACCTGCAATTCTATGAATCATCTACAATTTCTCTAGATCAATGGTGGCAACAGTCTATGTATAGGAACAGCAGGAGAAAGTCCAAGCCCGATGCCACCTATTGTTACAAAATGTCCATCTCACAAGTTGATCTCCAAGAAACACTAAGAAGCCATCCCAATATTTGTACTGTCACGGCTATAGGAGATGACAATATGATAACCAGGCTCGTGATTCAACCACCCATGTCACTCAATCAAGTTCATCATAGAACATACCTACTGAGCTTAATGTAGATGCTGGCAGTATTTTGGTAAGAGGCAAAAGCCATTTGATCTTGACCATCTTCCTGCAGTGGGCCATAAGCACCTATATACATTCTCACAGCAGCATCCAGTTTCACATCTTCAACAGCCCTGAGGAGCGAGATATATGTGCTACATATCAGTTGATGCTGCTGGTTGCAACACAGCAACAAAACAAATACTCCAGAAAAGTACCTAACAAGCTGGCTCCTTATCCTGACTATCATTTTCAACTTTTGCAAAAGTTTCCTCATTATACAACGATCTGTTCAAGGTGTTATCAGAGCATCAGTGCATTAGTCCTTCACATGGTTACCAGTGTCATAGTTTGAGGAATTTGATAACAACTCACAACCATTCTTTGTAAAGGTTGATTTAAAGGGCAAACCTGCTTGCTCATAGAGTGGTGTAGCAGCTACCCATCTCGTCACCATCTCACAAAATAGCTCAACTCTGTCCTGCAATCTAATTTGGTCAACTATGGCTTCTGAAATTATGCTGGAGGGTGAGCAAGAAGAGAAAAGCTTCTCAACACTTTGACTGGAGTATACATCACTCAATGAGACCCAATTGCTCTGCAAATTCCAAATGCAGCATTATTTCTTGGTTTTCCAGTTCTGCAAACACACGATTACAACGCTTTCTGAATCCCTACATGCTTATTGCTGTGAGTATCCAATCCCACAAGAATCATAAGCACTGAGCCATGGGTGTGAAACAGAGATCTAGAGCTTTTGACTTCAGAAACCCAACCAGTTCACTAAAACTGGTGAAAGCCTGACATCCAGCTAACATCAAACCTCTGACAACATGGTGAGATATCACATGCCATCAGAGGAGGGTGGTGGCATTTTTCAGGGCAAAGTCATGCCATAACAACTCACAGATTGCTGTGGATAAATGGAAGATCAAACAGCTAGCACAACATGAAAAAACCAACCCAGAATTGCACTCCAGTACCAGACCAGACTTGACAAGATAATCAAAGCAATATAAAGAGAATCAACAATTGGGGAGGGAAGGCACAACTTACAGCTTTTCAGCTTTCTTGAC
>Ga0209208_10004678_pt1 | contig 19315 bp, 15 predicted proteins | sample S1TSphfallax_3_FD_187694 | JGI IMG/M metagenome (GOLD analysis project Ga0209208, IMG submission 187694) | Host-associated microbial communities from peat moss isolated from Minnesota, USA - S1T2_Fd - Sphagnum fallax MG (SPAdes) (version 2) | ecosystem: Host-associated > Plants > Peat moss >... | reverse complement strand
GCAGCCCCTGGGTGCGACCACAAACCCAGTGGGCAATAATCATGTTTTACAGTTTTAGATGGTGACCAACAATATGCATTTCACACACATAGAGTAACAAGGCACATTTGAGGTATGCAAACACACACACCAAAATTGTAAGATGATTCATTTGAGTGAGAAAATTATTATTATGAATGTAATGGCTCTTTTATTGTGTCTGAACCCACTAGGTGTCAAACAGGGAATACATGATGTTGCATTTAGAAGCCATGGGTTACTTCTTGTTGCTGGCACTCACACAGAGATTTAGGCTCTAGAAAATGGGGTTCTCTTCTTTTTCTTTCAAGGGTTCCTTCTTCAGCTTTTGTATAGTTGCCGATGGTAGTGGCCAGATTATCAATGTAGTTTGATTGAGTTCATTGGCAACAACGTGTGTTGAGAGCTAAATTCATGGATTTCTGGATTTGATGATTTGCATTTGAAAACCACTGTACATGAACTTTGATCAGAGTTCATTTGATCTAGTGGATATGGGGATTAGGCAGTTAGTGACAGAAATGAATGAAGAGCTAAGGGCCATCACAGGAGAACCTGCAGATGGTTCTGATGTTGGAGCAGTCTGGCCATTGCAAGAAGGTACATTAACTATCCTCATTTGTGCTGTGCAAAACTGTCTTGGCAACTGTGCTAACCAGAGGCTACAATTGCTTAGTCCTATACAGTGAGTGAGAAGCTCAAACCTTGAGAATGCTTCATGCATACAGGGGTGTGAGTTTTTGACAAACCCTTGCTACATTTATGGATGACAGAGAACTTGGTAGTGATTGAGAGGCCACCAGGCTTGAGGCATTGTTCTAACCTCAGTACTTCTGGAGAGGTACTGCACAAACATCAACATTGTTCATTTTACCATGTGGCAAGTCCTTAGAGGAGGTGTAAAAGCCGTATGTGTGCTAGAGCAGTGATCTTGTTCCATTTCCAGTAAATGAAGATGACAATCAATATTTGTGTGGACTAATATTCGTTGCCTGTCAGACTCCATACAATAAGGATATTTTGGGCCATGGATCATCAAGGACTCTGAACCAGGCTTCAAACTTTAGCCTCCTTGAAAAATTACCTTCACCAGAGCAGCCAGGCAACACATCTCAGAAAAATTTCTTTGCAGTTAGTTGTATGTGTCACAAAACAAATGTTGGGGGAAGAAGGCACATGCCGGTTTTGAAACATGGTAACCTTATTCACCAAGAGACAGAGGGAAGAATTGAATCTATGGACATGGCAGAAGATTGCAAGGCACAAGGAGCTAGGACTTTCTAACCTTGAACTTTCTGAGACATTCCCAAACAGTGATTGGAACCAATGAGACAAGGGCCCTCATCATGAAGGATACCCCAGAGTTGATGCCCACAACAATGTGTTTGCTACTGATTTACAATGTGATCCATCCCTATGGATGAAACAGATAGATTGTGAACCTAAAACATGCAGTGTGTTACTCTTTTAGTGCAACCAAATGGAAACATCTTCATTCAAATGGTAGTAAGTGAGAATCAATACCATCTTCCTGGTCGGCAACCAGGTAGTGTGAAATTCAAACATTAGGGTTCCTCACAATCATTGCTTTATGCTGAATTGAAGGTCCAGAAAGTTAAGAGGATCAGATCAATGGTATTGCACATGAGGTAGCAGAAAACACATAAGATTCAAAAACTTGGCATTGTAGATTCAGATTGCTCCAACAAAAAAGAAAGCTCAGACAATGGATGCTAATGAATCCTTAGACATACCATGTTTCACAGGCACCTGTGTGATGTGCCTTGCATCCAAGCAATGTTCTTGGAAGAACTTAATCTCTGATATCCTCAAGAAGATTGGCTGCTTGTATATGACAGGCAAACTTTACTTCCTTACTTTCTCTTCACTGGATCGAAGGTCGAAACTCCTGCCACAGCCACTGTGATGACAGCCAGAACTACACCTCCAGCGACAACACTCAACAGCAAATTCTTCAAGGATGGACTAATTCCAGGTTGGGCAGCTTCAGCAATTTCCGGAACCACAGCAGCCGCCAACAAAGCCAAGCCTGTGAGACCAGTAAAGTCATGCTCCTTCTGTGTGGCACTGAGCACAATCAAGTTTTACACACACACACACACCAAGTGAAATCATGAGCCGTGGAAGATTACATTGAAGTACTTCAATCGAGATCCAATCCCAAGAATTGCCACTCCTTCAATGGAGAATCACAGAGACACTTAAACTCTCACCCATTTCGATACTTTTTGGCTCATCTCAAACCCACTAGATTGCAATAGCAGACAATGCATGTAACTGGCAAGCCCACACAATTCCATTTGCTGCAAAAGAAACAAAAAATGTCATAGAGAGGAGGATGGCGGCTTGAAAATTGAAAAACAAACAAGAACACCGATGTGTACCTCATGGTCACCCGGCTCTTATTGGCAACAACCATTGATGAGAAACTCTTGCTGGGAGAAGAAGCCAGCACCAATCCCTTGGACCCAGACACCACCGAAGTCCGCGACTTGGTATGAGCAACACCGGGTGCCACACAGGTGGCCACAGCTGCTGCGCTCACGGAGGAAGCACACGCCATATCCGGTAGACTTTTAAAGGAAAATGGTAGCTAGAATAAGCGAAGAGAAGAGGGATATAAACTGTGGATTGTCACAGACAGACAGTAGTAATGTTTACGTGCGTGTGCAAGCAAGTCGTGATACGGTAGTGGGCATGCGATGGACGTAGAGGAACGGGAGAACGAGATCGAGAATGCGCACGCGGTTTGTTGTCCTAGTTGTGTGGGTGAAGAACAACAGCGATAAGAGACCAACCAATTGGGTGCTGCACACCCTCACAAAGATAATGCAAATTTCGGATAAGCTCATGCATCACCGGATATCGGCTCGTCACTGCACACACACAAATACAACAAATGCACAAATATGCGAATCCAACGCGAATCCAATGCGAATCCAATCCGTAAGCGGACAGACGATCTCGATTCCCATCATCCATCATGCGCCATCAACGCCATTTTAAATCCTTCGAAATCGGATTTCATAAGAATTGTGAAAACCCGAAATGCTTTACCATGAAATACCTAACGGGCACAGTTTTAGTTTCTTCAACTGATTGAGCAAAAGTCGAAACCCTAAATTGCAAAGTTGTTGAGTCGACAATTTTGAGCACATTTGTTTGTGAGAATGGATTGGAAATACATGGTGGTTAGCATAGTGAAGCCCAAGTGGACCCTTTAGTTCTGCGCGAAATGTTTCTGTAGTGGACTCCACATGACCTAAAATGCAGGGATACCAAACTTTGGCCTGTTTTTTTGGTGCATTACAATATATCAAGATTGTGCAGATTGAAAATTGGATCCAACTTGAAGCGATGAAAGTGGGAGATGCAGAATTGAACGTGGGTTTTGTGATATATAGCATGAGAAATGGTGCTGATTGAAACTTGATTGGGATCTGGAATCAAGATATGCCTGTTCATGATACCTAAAGGATTTCTTCAGTCAGTAGAAAAGAGTCAGTGTGTCTGATTGGGATCTGGAATCAAGATATGCCTGTTCATGATACCTAAAGGATTTCTTCAGTCAGTAGAAAAGAGTCAGTGTGTCTGAAGAAGACCCCGGTGAGATCAATATACATATGGTTCATGTTTGCCTGAAATATCTGGCAAACAAAGGAAGCTTGATGATTTAGACCATGAGCATTCAACTGCAACAATCTGGCAAGCAAAATGAAGCTTGACAATTTACAATATGACAATTCAACTGTAACAATGTGCATGATAGATAAAATTGACACAAGGTACCCACAAAACCAAAATGTTGGCTCCATCCTGCACTTGGTTTATTCCATCCATTTTGAAAAACTGCAAGATCTCACAGCCCACAAACAGGTTGACAAGATTAAAGTAAACTCAAAGACCTCAAAGAATACCTATGCCTATAAACCTCTCAAAATTGTGTTACCTCGTTGAAAGAGGTAACTTCAAGACACCAATTCAGCTCTTGTTTGGGTGTGTCTGATTGGCAAGAATGCAGTACAACTGTGCTATCAATACGGAACTCCTAAGTTGAATGAATATGTCTGAAGTTGAACATTCAGAATTTGTGAGAACACCAAGAAGGTCTGAACAATGTCCTAATTATCAGCAAGAAGCTCAGTGGGGTTTCAATGTAACAACAAAGTTTTCAGAACTTGGCTCCAGAGACCTTTGCTTGCTGTGTCAAGCACCACTCTTTGCAGTGCGTTTCCACCAGCAGCTCTGACCCTTGTCTCCACTGCACACCAAAACAGGTTTGTAAATTAGTAGGATTGAGCCTGTGACATGTGCTTGCTATCTCTTTGGATGCACTTCAAAGAGACACAAGTCAAAACCCCTGTTGCAACTGTTCAATTGTGGACAGACTTGCTCTTAAGACCACCACAATGTGGATGCAGTCTGACCAAGGCTGAAACCATTGGAAGAGAGACACGCATGCCTGTGACAACTTCTCTTCTGGCTTGCTAAAGCCAGGTGGGAAGAAAGTAACAGTCTCAGCTAACTAATCAATGGTGGTGGGATGGGCTGAAGCCTGACTTCTTCCAACATCCAGTAGGTCTTTTGTGTTCTGGCTCACTCTCCTTATTACCTCATCCCAATCTGGAGAAGATTCAAATGGGAGAAATGGTATGCCTGAAATTCTCAATCAAGAACATCTTTCTTCTCTTGTTAACACTTGCTGAGCTGTACCCACTGCTATACAGAACACCAGCAACATAAATTCCAGCTTCTGTTGCACCACCCCAGTTACACGCGAAGGCTAGGTGCACTGCTATCAACTGCATGGAATCATGACTAAAAAACATGAGAACCTTTGTGGGTCTTGAAATGTTCCCACATTTCCACCACCCTATGCACTTCCAAATGTTGCTAGTGATGCACTGATAGTCATGCCCATTGCCAGTTAAAAAAATACAAGGTCATGGAGAATGGCTTGCAGGTAATCTAAGAGAAGAACAGATTTCATTCAGTATACTGTTCAATACTCCATGAGGTAGCAATTAGGAGCAGAACACCTAATGAAAGAAAGTGATCTGCCTCACATATTTCAATTGTTGATTGAACAGTCCCTTTTCCTTCTTCAAGGAGCAGACCCTGGATAGATCCATGCTGGATAGGTCTCCCTTTCCTCACACCTCTCACCAAAGAACAGACCTGCCAGACTCCTTGCCAATATTCTTGTGCAAAATCAATCAACAGGATATCATTTGAATCCTGTATTGCTTCACTTGACACAGATTGAAGATTTCCACAACAAAGTTTACAGATCCCTCATGTGCTGACAGTACATCTCCATCTCTGTTCAACCTCTGGTATGATTTTGTTTCTTGGCAGAGCTTCTCCACCCTGGACTTGAAGAGGACTTCCTTGTGACATTTTCATTTGTTTTATTTGGGGTTCAGATCATTGGAATATGCTTCTTGAGAAAGCTTCTTCATGTCCACAAAGAGGAATGTGCTCCTTGTTTGAAGAATTACATGAGGAAGCAAGGAGTACATTCCTCTTCATGGACATGAAAAAGCTCCTTGCTTGAAGAATCTTTGTGGACACGAAGAAGCTTTTTCAAGAAGCACATTCCAATGACTTGCAGACGACGTCCTTGTGACAGCTTCAATTAGTTTGATGCTTTCAGATCATTGGAAAATCATAGGGACTGGGGCCATTTTGTATTGCACGTTTCTTTCTGCAGATTGTATTGTGTCAACAGCTGTTGCTCATGAAATCATTTGATAGAGCACATTTGCCTTCGCTTGAAGTTGGAGGGAAACGTGGAATGACAGAGGGGCAGTGCTTAGCATGGTCATATGACAGCTGCAACAGCAGCTCCTGAACAGCAGCAGCAACACCTGACCAGAAAGCTGATGCAAATCCTTGAAGTAATTACAGAAGCCTTGAAGAAAGGTACAGGAAAGATGGAATTTGCTTTCCTTCTGAAGTTGGAGTTTTGTTTTCTGGGACACTGTTACCCACCTCTGATTGCTTTGTCTTTGTGTTCATGGTTGATCACACACAAGTAGAAAAGCCTTGATTTCAAAGAGATTAGATACTGGGGAGAGGACTCAAGTGCAAATATGGTTTAGGGCTGATTGATCTGATGGTGCAGGTGGGATGGGAATTTGAATATATACCAATGCTTGTTTTATGGACCTATTTGTGTGAGCCTCAAAAGAAAAAATCCCTGTGCTGATACTGTTTTAAGATAAGATAAGAGATGTTTTGTGGGTTCTTTTATGTGAAAGAGTTTGATCTACCTGTTTTTGCTTTCTCTTTGTTGGTCTAGAAGTGGAGAGAATGACATATCTTTCAAAGAACACTGAGGAAAATACTAGCTCAAACTATATACTCATTATAGACCTTATGTTTGTAATATGGCTTGTGTGTAAAATTGCTGCTAGTGTATCTTGGCATTATCATGTATTCAAGAGAGAAGATGGGTTAGGTCTCTGCAAATCCTGATCTTCAAATTGGATTGGCCTCATGAAGTGTTCTTTTGTTGTTGTTCTTGGGTTTCTTCCATTATCATCTCTTCTCTTTTCCATAGGGTCTTGCTCGGTCAGCTTGTTCTACCATGTTTCTCGGCACCTCAAAGCTTAAAGCATCTTCCTTATGCTGATGCAGGACTCAGATATCTCCATTGCTGTATACTCTATCTGGATCAAGTGTTGAGCACCCCTGCAATAACTTTTGTCCCACAGGATATGACAGACAGACATGCATAAGAGCACCTAGTGCCCCTTTTTTCCAATCTCCAGGAGGGTAATGTACCAATGTTGTGAAGAGCTATTCAATTCTATGCAGGTACTACCATCTGTTGCTCTATGTTCAATTACCTTGAGATTCCAGTATGAAGTAGTTTATCTCTACAATTTCTTCAGTCAATTAATGTCGTATGATTTGCTAGTTGCAGTGAAGCAAGGTACAAAGCCTTGTGAGATTTCTGTGAGGGCATTTGCGGTGCTAGGGGGACACTACAGTGACCCCACAAAAGCCTGTTTCTACATTACAATCTGCCAGTAACCTTTGTGAAGTATCTATTGACATGTTTCCCTGTTGTGTGAGTACGGTGAGTTCCCTTATCCTCTCCCTTGAGAATTGTCAGGGATTTATACATGTTCTTTGTCATCGTCTGTCCAGCCTCTTTTTCTTTCCTTACAAAAACAGTTACTTTCTTTCCAGAACTTTCTCCACCAAGTTCTGCCTATCGACCTTGAATTAAAGTAAAGCAAAAGATCATTAAAGAATTGTCAGTTACAGTGGGTCACTCCTGTTTCCTTTGAAAAAGACAAGATGTGCAGATGTCATGAAGATATCTTGGTTTTTGTATCCTTTCCGGTACTGTTGAATCCTATCCTTGGCATTTGTCAACTGCAATTGAAGTATGAGAATGAGAAGCTAACAATTCTGGAATGTAAGAACTGGATGTAAGAGTATCATCTGATCAACACAACTGGGCAATCCCATGTTTTAGAAATTATTGGTGCAATCCATATTCTACAACGTCGTACAGTCACATTCTCAGATCTCTCCTCCTTTAAGGGACGTTCAGAGACAACAAAAACAAATGTTTTAGAATCCCAACATAAAAAGGAACTCAAACATTCATTGCTAGATTTCTTTTGTGTATAAACATTAAATTAAAAAGAAGTGTGGTGTTGAAGTCTCAACTTTGCAGATTTTCTTACTTTGATAGATTCACTTTGGTACATAGAAACTTGGTCTTGCCAATCGAATCACTTTTGTGCAACAAACACACATCCCACCATTGACGGTGTCAAGGTTCTATGGGACCTCTGTGGATTCACATATTTACATGATTTGAGACAAGTCCTTTGGGGGGTTTTTTTCCTCTTTTTAGTGGGTGGTTCTCTTAGACCTAGGTGAATTCACGTATGTCTAAATTTAGACAAATCCATCCAATTTTTGTTTTGGTTGGTTCAATAGCACTTGCATAGATTCACATACGCCCATGAATTGAAACAAGTCCCTCATTTTCTTCTTCTTTCTTTGAGGTGGTTCTTCCAACTTGCATGGATTTATGTATGTTCACGAATTGAGACAAATTCCTCTTGTTTTTTCGGGTGCTCCTTTTGAATTTTGCTAGGATTCATATATGTTTATGAGTTATTACAATTCCCTACATTTTTATATTTTTAAGCCCTACTTTTTAAAATTGAGTTGTTTATTTTTTTAAATCTTCATGGATTCACATGTGTCCCTAAATTGAGGTACATCCTTGTCTTTTTTTTTGTTGTGGATCTTATGAACCTATTTGGAGAAGACAAGTCCTTTGGGGTATAACCCTAAGGATTTAGCTAATTAACCAAATTATAAAATACCCTAGGTGTCGCAACCTTAACTTTGGGTTCGCGACCAAAGCAAGGGCTTACAAGGTTACAAGTCAAAAAGGAAGCCTAGGAATGAAGGAAAGTGTGAGGGAATGAACCTTCACACTCTCAAGGGAGCTTCCACTTTGAGAATGGGAGTCCTAATGGACTCTCGGATTTTCAGAGAGCGATTTCAAGGGTCAAAACCCATCAGATTGAAAGGTTTTTTATATCATTGGAAAAGTTATTGAAACTTAAATGTCTAAAATGGGCTCACATGACCCATTTGAACATCTAAAACACAAGTTATGGCCAAAAGAAAGGTTGGGAATCAAATTGGTAGTTTGATTTTCGATCACTAAAAGTCAGGAATTGACTTGATTTCCTTATGTGCAAGTGGCGTGTGACATACCGTTGGAAAGCTCTTGACGAAGGTTACAACTTTGCTTTAGAACTCATCTCAATCAAAGGTCTACATGCAAAATTATAGGCCCCCAAAGTTGTGGGAGTCCCAGTTGTGGGAATTTTGGATGTGGGCCTCATGGAGAGGCATAGAGTATACTATAAGGGGAAAGGTGGTGGCTTCCCCTAAGTTCGAACCATGGTGAATCTTGTGAGTCTAAGTTGCCCATGGTTTGTCTTAGCACCAAAAGTGTTCCAACTATGCATTAACCACCTTGTGTTTGATTTTGTGTAGGTCTGTGTGAATAGTTAATGCTTGTCAATCTTCCTAGTCCCATTTCGAAGCTCTAGCATGCCCCTCTACCCCTCCAAAATGTTGCGAACCAAGGAACATGCCCGACTCTTTACTTTTCCATTGTTTTTAGTTTAAACTCACATTTGAGTCCATTAAGGAACTTGGGAGCATGTCACTAGGGATTTAACTAATTAACCCAATTATAAAAGATCCAAAGTTTGATTTGAACGTTAGAATCAAACATGAAGTATGGAGGAACAAACTTTGAGTGTAACTCTAGAGGCCTTGAGGAAAGGCGAATGCATTGCAATTCTAAACTCAGAGTCCAGGGAGGCCAAAATTAACCTTTTTTTCCCAACAACTTCTTTATCTCCTTTTTTTTTGAGAATTTTAAATACTAAAGCAGGAAGGGAGTTGTACATCTCTGTCACTCATGAGGTCGCTTGTACCTTTGGTTTCCCCTTCATTGGAAAAGTATCCACTGCCCACCCACAAATGTTCTTCTTTTATTTCCAACAAACTCCGATCATTTCCACTTTTTGAACTTTTTGTAAAAATAGTTGGGAGTTTGGTTTCTAACAGAATATTTGGGGTAGATCTCCAACTAGGGTTATTGCATTTTTGTTTGGCTTTTGTAGTGAAGAGTTGTTACGAAAACATTGATCTAGTTTTTTACCCAACTAAGACACACTGAAGCTTCAGCACTAAATTTGTCAAACTTAAAAATTTATAAACAAGCTTACACAACACAAAACGATAATGCAAGATTAGTATCCATCCATAAGAACCTTAAACCCTAATCAATTGATCTTATACTATGTAAATGTTTGAAAGAAACTTTAATCACTGATTCCAACCAATTGTGGCAAGTAAGGAAAACAAGACAAGAACAAATATGTGGAACCTAGAAACTATGACCCCCTTGGGTACCATTAGTTTAAACAAGGTATTCGAAAAAACTCCATGTATGTTCATGAAGCAAAGATGTGGACATGCATTTCAACCAATCAAAGGGTGTTTTGTTTTAACATGTATTAAACGCTAGGAACTTAACGGAAAAATATCCAATATTGCAACACATGGGCAAGGAGAAGAAGTAGATGTGCCAAAGCTCATGCTTAGTTGGTTTTTTGTTTAATCACAAGAGCTTGAAAATTGGTGTTCCTAATGTGGAGAGAATTTTCACATGTCACTGGCTTGTAAAGCTTTGGCAAGAGGTTGTGAACCTCAAAAATGAAATTAATAGACAAGAAGTAGCTAAGTTGTTTGGTGAGGAATTTCATACCCCAAGCCACATCTTTTTCTGCATTGAAAATGTGAGTGGTCTACAAGTGTGAAATGGACAAATTAAACTTTTGGTGGCTCTTGCAAAATTGGTAGGCATTGTTCCTATTCTAGTATGTCAAAATCTTTTCTATAAAACCTCAAGCATTTCAAAGTTGTTAAACTACCATATTCCCCTTTTTTATATCATAACAATGTTGTTTAATTGTTTCATGGGCTTGTTAATGGTGTTTATTAATTTCAATTTCTTTTGAATTGAATATGACAAATAAGTCATTTCATAATGAACTTGCTTGGGCTTTTTCACATTCCACAGGAGCTTACAATTTGATCTAAATTATACTAATTTACAAATGTCACCTAAACATAGAAATGTTTTAGAACCCTGAACCTTGATTGAATGTGGAGGATGCAATGAGGAATATTTTTATGCGTTTGTTACTGGATACACCATTGGAATCAACATCAACAACAATTATTCAAGTATGTTGAATGTTGGTAGTTGTGGAAGATTTTCCTCATGTGGGTGGGTGAAATTTTGTATGGTTTGCTTTCAGGTTAAATGTGTCATGTTATGCAAAGATGGTGACAATTTTGGAGCACTACCACCAAAGGCAACCAAAGCTTGGGCATCAGGAAAAAATATTCCTTTCTTAACCGGGCTAGATATTATCAATGTTCTTCAAGGTGGACCAAGATCCAAACCATCTGAAAGTCCCAAAAACGTCAACTATCTTTTTTGGATTGTCAAAATTATGTGTAGAAAAAGAGGTGAATAATTTATTCATTTGAAGTATGGGCTAAGAATCATGGAGTCAATTTTTGAAATTTTTTTATTAATGTGGGTTGACCCACCCCCAAGCTCCTTGATGGACTCAATTATGAATCCAAAAATGAAGACAATGGAAGGAAAAAAAGTGGGGGCACGTTCCCTAGCTCATAACACTTCAGGGGTAAAAAGGCGCGCTAGAGCTTTAGGATGGGTACTAGGAACATTGACAAGCAAGTCAACTACTCACACGGACCTCACAAATCAAACAATAAGTTGGTTAGTGCATAACTACAACACTTTTGGTGCACATACGAACCACAAGCAAACATGGACTCACAAGACTCACCACAGCTTGGACTTTGGGGAAGCCACCACCTTCCCCCTTATAGTATTCTTTGTGGTTGGCCATGGGGCCAACACCCGAATGTCATTTTGCCCCGGGACTCTCAAGTTGAGAGTCTCAAAATTCCCAAAATTGGGATTCCCATGATTTTGGAAACCCATAATTTTGTGTGCAAAGCTTTAATTGAAGTGAGGTTTGAAACAAAATTGTAACCCTTGTTGAGATTTCCAACAATATTTGGCAAGCCACCTACATGTAAGGAAATCGGGGCGATTTTTGACTTTTAGTGGTCAAAAGTCAATTGTCAATTTGATTTCTAGCCCTTCTTTTAGCCATAACTTTTATTTTAAGAACCCAAATGGGTCATGCAAGCCCATTTTAGACATCTAATTTCCAAAACCTTTCCAAAACCTTTCCAATGATATAAATAGTTATTCAATCTAATGGGTTTTGGCCCTTATAATCGTTCTCTAAATATTTGAGAATCCATTAGGACTCCAACTCCCAAAGTGGGAGTTCACTTGTGAGTGTGGAGGTTCATTCCTTTTCACTCTCCATGAAATGTGACTCCCGAGCTTCATTCTTGGCCCGCACCTTTGCAAACCCTTGCCTTAGTCGTGAGCCCAAGGCTAGGGTTATGACATGGGTGGTGACCTTGTGTGGATGATTTATTGGAACTATTGTGTTTGAAATTTGAGTTATTTAATCATGATAATGATTTCAAAATCTAAGAAAAATCAAATTTAACGAGATTTTAACATGATGTCTAATGATATCCACAAGGGGCCTTCATGAAACAATTTATCGAAAAAAAGATAACACTAATTGCTTATTATTAGAAATATCTATAGAATATTATTTTGGGCAACCATTGTAACCATGACTTGTAATGAAATATTCCCATTGTGAATTGAATACATTAAGTAGTGCATTCATCAAGTGGTTATCATAAAAGCCTTCAAGGACCAAAAACATCCACATTTGCCACAATTTTACCTTAATTTTTGTCATTAAATTTGAGTTATATGATTATTGGTAGATGTTATATCAAGTGGATTAGAAAGTTGGTCCATCAAGGAGGAAGGTTGAAAATGGTGATGAATTATTTTTTTTTGTGAAAATAAGAAAACTTAACTGATGATTGTTTGGTGCAATAGAAGGTCAACAAATCTATTCCCTCTTGTGATGATTTTCTTGCATCCAAAGGTCACAATCATATAATGTTATTACCTTTCTAATGGTTTCATATGCCTTTGCTACAATGTAGAAAAAAAGTTTTTCCATGATATACCTAGTCGTTACTAATGCAAAATTGAATTTGCTTATATGTTTTTAACTTGTAATGTTTGATTTGATTTTAGATTGATGATCATTATATTGGATTTCAATTGATGATCTTATATGTTGCATCTTAATTGATGATCATCTTGGTAACTTTCCATACACCAATAACATTTCATAATTGAGTATATTTTTGGATTCCAAATAGCCTTGCATTTCTTGCAAAATACGTGATAAATACGTCACAATAAACTTTTTTACTCTAGATTCCGAATACCCTTGATTTCCAAGCAAAAGACTTGAAAAAATAGTAATAACGACCCCATCTTTTATGGGTTGAAATTTGAAATTAATGTATGCATGATTGCATGACATAAAAGACTACAAATTTTTTTAATAGGCTGCATGTATGGGATTCACTATTACATCATGTGAAATAGTTCAAAAATGATGAAAACTTATCAATTATCAATAAAACAAAGAGCCCAACAAAGGGGGCATAAAAGGTACAAGATGGAAGGACACAAGTCTTGGCAAGCTAAAAAATATTCCAAAGAGGGCAAATCACAAAAGGAACGAAAAGAAATCAAGTACTTGAACCCTCCCCCCCAACTATGAAAAGCATATTAAATAAGGAAAGGGGAGGAACACTTGAAAGAATGCCTAGCCTAAACAAACCTTCACCTATAATAACAACACACCTCAAAATAAAGGTTGTCTATGTCCACTACAATGTCACCGACACCCTCTACATGTAAAATGAAAGCAAAAGTTTAATAACCTAAAAATATGTTACTTTTTAAATCCCAAGGTTCCATTCCCCTTCCTAAGGTAGTTTCATTTTTCATACCTAAATTTTGTGAAAAGTTTTGCCATTGCTTGTTCCACAATGATTGTTGATGAAAGACTATAACTGAAATGTATTAATGTAGTCTATGTCATTGGCATGAATGTGAATTGGTTACCCATTTCTTCCTTCCAAAGCCATTTTTTTGTAATGTAATTGAATTTTGAATAGAAAAAACTATTCAAAATTCAACATTTTTCGCAAATCATGGGACTTTTGCAAATCCAAACACCTTCATTAAATCCTATGAATCGAAAGTTTTCTAACAATACCAAAAGTGGGCCCAAATTCCATTATAATTTGCTTCATTTAAATGAATTTTCATGAAATTTTTGTTTTCAAAGACTTCTTCACTATAAGTTGAAACATTATGAAACCAACTTGATACACTTTTATTCATTAAAGACTTTCCAAGGACACCAAAAGCATGACAAGACACACCATGGTTTAGGAAATTTCAATGTGACAAACAAATCAAATAAACTACCTTCTTTCATAGATAAATATTGGAGGTTTTCAAAGGTTGTAAGTGAAGAAAAAACTTAATAAAAATCACCATTTTAATATTTGACTTTATGTGTGTAGTCAAAAATATATAAAGATGATTAAAGTCTTGTATTTCATATTTGGTTTCTAGCCAATTAAATTTGGCTAAATCTTCTTAAGGATGATAGTTATTTTTATTACAAACAAAAATTCTTAAAAAGGAACAATGACCATCACCTACATATAATACATATTGGCACTTTCATTTTTCACGGTGAAACCTTTTATTATAAAAACTCCACATACACATTATACATAAATTTTAGATGAAATATAGCCAATGTATGCATTATTGGGGCATTTGGGCGAATAAACTAGGTTTGATTTGATAATGATCACATGATTTAACAGTTGAAATGGGTGTGTTCATTGCTCTATGTGCAAGTGTTGAAGAAGTATCACTAGTTTGTTGAAGCATATTCACATGTGACATTCGAAAGCTTGTCATGATTTCTTGTGTTTATACCAATTGCAACGAATGTGGTAAAAGTTCATGAAACATTACCTTACCATTAGCTTTTCGACCATGAATTGTTGTGCTTTGTTTTGGAAAGATGTTGGTCAAGTCTTGTAAAACCTTGGACACACATGGTGAAACGTTTTTAATGCAAAAAATTTCTATTGTATTTCCAATGACGTTTCTTACTTTCCCTACCAATACAATGATAACAAATGGAATGAATTTTCCTCAATATAGGACATAATATTGTTAGTCTAAAATCCACACTCTTGAAATAGGATTGAAAAATGAATATAAAACTTAATTAAGCTCAATATGCAAGATTGGATTTCATAAAACAACAATGGAGTTGTAAATCAAGAATCCAATTCCTAACACAAGATTGCATGTCCTAATGAAGAATTGAGGATCCTAAATTATGGATCCAATTTTTGAAGAACTATTAGGTAGTAAATGTTCCTACAAATCAAAGACTCCTATTCCCAATTCAAAAATATTTGATTCATTTCCTTCCAAATTATCCTATTTGGAAAATTATAAGGTCTTGTACTAAGACTTATTGAAGATTATTAATTCTTACAACCACACCTTGGTTCCTAAAAAAACTAATGGTTTGACACCTTGTGTGACAAAAATTATGAAGGTGCACTAATTGATCTTGACCACATGTATGTAAGAAATTCCTTAAGCATGATATTTAAAAAGAAACTAAGACTCATTGAACTAGACTAATTCATGTGCATCATGATTAAAACCTAAGAGAGAACAATGGAAATTTGATTCTTGAAGACCATAAATCTTGAAATAAAGCACACAAATGAATGGAAATAAATAACATAAACATGTAAACAACAAAATGTATTCAAAAGTATTTTTCACATGTTTGAAACGAAATGTTGGGTGTTTCCATTGGGAATGATTGTACCATATTCACTTCCATTTTCATGCCCACCTTTCCTTGAACATTTTTGGAATTTAACTTTAAACCCCAAGTTGCACACCAATTTGTAATAAAGATGGCATGACAAAAAAGAGCAACACAATGGGACAAAGTTGTGTGTATTCTCCTATACACCAAAGGTGATAGGTATGCTAAAAAAAGATTGTCAATAAATTATTGCAACTAAATCACAATCCACAAAGATGACATGTGGGGTAGTTGCAAGACATGGTGGCTCATTTTTTCATCACATTTCATTTTCTATATATTGTATTATAATAAAAATAATTTTTATTATTGTGTAAAAGTATTAAAATTTACAAATTTACTATTGTAATAATAACTATTCACTTTCAATAAAACATTATAGGTTCTACATAACAATAATTTATTATAATTGAATTACTTTAATTACAATAAGTACGTTAATTATTCACATTATAGTACAATTACCATAAGAATTATAAATTTTAATTTAAGTTATAAATGATCATTATTATTATTAAGTGAAATTACATATGTTATATATATTTAGTTCATTTTTAGCATTGTCAAAAAAATTTAGGGAAATTTTTTATGTTGGAAGAATTATTTTTTATTGTAATAAGTATTATAAATAATAGATATATTATTTGAAAATAATGATGATAATTACATTAATTAATCAAATTACATTATGATTAGTGTAAAAAGATTAAATATGGATTTTAATTTTAGATTTTAAGTTTTAAATAATTTGATTATTTATATACATTTTTATACTCCTATGGATGATTGATGTATTGTCATCTTTACATATACCTTAATATGAAGCTAATATGTAATAATAGTTTTTTCAAACCATACCTAACTAATCCAAGAGAATAATACATACATATACCATTATGAATGTGGAGTACATAATGTATACATAAGGCTTACTATACATAATTGTTAGTTACCATGACATAAAACACATGACTTACCTTATACAAAAGTAATAACATACATAACTTAATGTATAAATAAATATTAGATATCATTTTTAGGTCATTTTTGCAACTAATGGGCCATACGAAGGCCTTCTAAGAGGAAAAATAACATGAAAAATCATCTCATTGGAAGAATGAAAAACCTATAAATAATTGCAACATTGTTATAAATGTGATCAAAAAAAGTGTGATGTGATTTTTAGTCACAAATGTAACCAATGTTAGTTGTAAACAACAATTAGTCGCATGTGGTCACAATCATTTGGTTACATTTTAGTCTTTTTCTACTAGTGACAATGTTTTTATTGATGAAAAGATCCTTTCTTTTTATGGGCATCAAGCTATCCTTGTCCATATTTTTTTTTTCATGCATTGAAATTTAGAGAAAACTAGTTTTATTATGTTAAATTTTTCTCAATGCCAAATGTTTTTTAATAGGGAGCTCGGTGTTAGGTCACATCTTGATGTGAATAATGTTTTTTTGGAAGTTGAATCATTTTTGCCCACCATCTACCGCAAAACATAGGATTTGAATGTTTTTGACAAATCATCAAATAACTTGATAGTTTTCAAAATCTAGTTGTTGGGGTCTTTCAAAAAGAAAGAACATATTTTCGTCATTATGACTTTGTTGGCTTTGACAACTTCAATAAATATTTGTTTCTTAAAACTAAAACCATGCATATATACCAATGTTTGTAGAACATGGCACAATGGTTGTTGTCACGTTTACTAAGTAGCATTTTCAATTGAGTTGTCGACATACTATGTAAAACTCCTTAACATTCGTTTTTTGCCTTTCAACTTGTAGTCATAGTTGAGAGATAGTCTTGCCATGCACTTGCAACGAAGACATTAGTCCCAATCTCAATGTCATCCATCCATGTGTGATCTATCATCCATCACTATGTTTTGTAATTGACCAAGTAGTTGAACATGGGGCACATCACCCCAAGAGGCTTGATTATAGATTATGTAAATTTCCAAGTCAACATTTCAACTAGAATTCAATTGTAAACCATGGGGGTGCTAAGAATATTCCATGAGTTCCAAAATATTTGGGATTCACCTTCATTTGTCCACCAAAAGAGTAGGCAACTCAATTTACTTGGAAATTGTGAATAATTGTTTAAAATATTTAAAAAATTACAATAAAAATGTAGTTAAATATGACGTCAAGTTGAAAGTGGGTTGGTTAAAAAAAAGGGGTTTTTTATTAGTGATACAATTGGCAATGGATGAAAGTAATTATCTCAAATTGAAACACCTTAACAAATTAAGTTCCTTGAATACATTAAATTGGATATTAAATGTCAGTAATTCATGTAAGTTTGTACAAATTAAGCTCTCACAACTAAAACTTTTGGGGTGCATTTAATTGGCCAATGTACATGTAAATAATTCTTGCAAGTTGAAGCATTCACACAAATCAAAAATTTCAAATGCATTCAATGACCAATAGATGAAGGTAGTTATTTCAAATTGGAACACCTTGACAAATGAAGCACATTCAATTCACCTATCGATGAATGTACTTCTTTCACAATGCTTTCAAATTATAGAAGTCTTATAAATAAAAGTTTGGAATGCATTCAATTGACTAATAGATGAAGGTAGTTTTTAAAACTTGGAACACCCTGACAAATGAAGCTCTTGGAGTGCATTCAATTGACCAATAAATGAAGGTAGTTCTTTCAACTTGGAACACCTTGTTAAATAAAACTTTTGGAGTGCATTCAATTGGCCAATAGATGAAGGTAATTCTTTCAAATTGGAACACCCTGACAAATCAAGTTGTTGAAGTGCATTCAATTGGCCAATAAATGAAGGTAGTTCTTCCAACTCGGAACACCATGACAAATTAAGCTTTTGGAGTGCATTCAATTGACCAATAGAAGAAGGTAGTTCTTTTAAATTGGTACACCCTAACAAATCAAGCTATTGGAATGCATTCAATTGGCCAATAGATGAAGGTAATTCTTTCAAATTGGAACACTTTGACAAATCAAGCTGTTTGAGAACATTTAATTGGCCAATAGATGAAGGTAGTTCTTTCAACTTGGAACACCATGAGAAATCAAATTGTTCGAGTTCATTCACTTGACCAATAGATGAAGGTAGTAGTTATTTCAATTCGTAACACCTTGACAAATCAAGTTGTTGAAGTGCATTCAATTGGCCAATAGATGAAGGTAATTTTTTCAATTTGAAACACCCTAATAAATCAAGTTGTTGGAATGCATTCAATTGGCCAATAAATGAAAGTAATTTTTTCAAATTGGAACACCTTGTTAAATAAAACTTTTCGAGTGCATTCAATTGACTAATAGATGAAGGTAGTTTTTTCAAATTGGAACACCTTGACAAATCAAGCTGTTTGAGAGCATTTAATTGGCCAATAGATGAAGGTAGTTTTTCAACTTGGAACACCTTGATAAATCAAGCTTTTGGAGTGCATTCAATTGGCCAATAGATGAAGGTAGTTTTTTCAACTTGGAACACCTTGATAAATCAAGCTTTTGGAGTGCATTCAATTGGCCAATAGATGAAGGTAGTTTTTTCAACTTGGAACATGTTGACGAATTAAACTTTTGGAGTGCATGCAATTGGCGAAAAAATGAAGGTAGTGCTTTTAAGTTGGAACACCTAATAAATTGTGCATTGCAAAGATGCTTTTAATGCACTGGAGGTTTTGAAACAATTCTTGAAACAAAGGTCTAATAAAATCATGCCATTAATTAAAAATGTTTGTGCACTTGAAAAAAAAATTGAAATTCGACATTTAAG